>Ga0070738_10003814_pt1 | contig 19042 bp, 18 predicted proteins | sample Coa_R2_2_FD_66446 | JGI IMG/M metagenome (GOLD analysis project Ga0070738, IMG submission 66446) | Surface soil microbial communities from Centralia Pennsylvania, which are recovering from an underground coalmine fire - Coalmine... | ecosystem: Environmental > Terrestrial > Soil > Unclassified ... | reverse complement strand
CGGTCGCGCGACGGAGGGCCCGGGCGGCTTCGCACTGGTGGGCAATACGGGCGAGCCCGATGACGGCGACGAGCAGCTCGCGAGTAAAAGGGCGCAACAAACGAGCGGCAGTCTCTGCATCAGCCGACGGTTCGCCGGTGCATCGTTCCTCCCTCGTACGTCGAATACGCTGCTCGTGACGAATTACCGCGCCGCCCCCGACAGCTTCGGACCGTTACGGACCGCGCGATTGCGCTTGCGCCGGTACGTGCCCGGCGAGGAAGAGCTGGTCCATCGCCTCATGGGCGACGCTCGCGTGATGCATTACTATCCGGAGACCTACGATTTGGCGCGCTCGCGTGCGGTCCTCGAGCGCATTCTCGCTTCGTATCGCGATCCCGGATACTCGATGCTCGCCGTCGAGCGCAACGACGACGGACGGTTCGTCGGACACGTCGGGCTCCTGCATTGGGACGACGTTGACGGCCGCGAGGACGTCGAGGTTGCGTACATGCTGCTCCCCGAGTTCTGGGGCTTCGGCTTTGCGAGCGAGGCGGCTCGGGCGTGTCGCGATTGGGCGTTCGACAACCTGCATCCCGATCGCGTGGTCTCGTTCATCGACGTGAACAACGAGCCGTCGATGGCGGTGGCCCGCCGCAACGGCATGGAACGGCTGCACCGGCTCGATAACAACCGGTTCGGTAAGCCGATCTACGTCTACGGAATCAGCCGCGTTTAGCGCAGACCGGCGGCCGGCATCCCAGGAAGGTGTCGAGAAAGCGGCCGGACAACGCGCCCATTTACTCTGCCCGCTAGGAGGTTAACGTGGCGACTCTTGCTTGGGAATCCGACTACGACGCGGCGCTACAGCGTGCCGCCACAGAGCGCAAGTTCGTCTTTCTAGACGTCTTCAACCCTGGTTGAGGGGGTTGCCAAGCGCTGGATACCGTGACGTATCCGCAAGACTTCGTCGTTGACGCAATTTCGGCGCACGCCGTACCGGTGCAATTCGACAACTCCAAGGCCGAAAACAATCGCTTCCTCGCGCGCATTCATCACATCTGGACGCCGGACGTGCGCATCCTCAACTACGACGGGTACGAACTGTACCGCTGGGACGGCTTCTTACCGCCGGCCGAGTTTGCGGCGCGAACGCTGTGCGGATTCGGAATGGCCTACCTGCGCCTAAAGCGGTACGATCGCGCCGAAGCGGTTTATCTCGACGTCTTAAAGCGATTCTCGACCGCCTATGCGGCACCCGAAGCGCAATACTTTCTCGGCGTGACGCGCTACCGGCGCGAGCCCAACGGCGACGAGCTGCTGACGCAATGGGCAAATCTGCGCTCGCGATATCCTTCGAGCGAGTACCGCGTCAAGCAGTCGTTCAAGGATCTGCCTTCGGGATAGGCCCGCCCAATTCTTCACAATTCAGGCAAGCTGTGGTAAGCTGCGGCTAGCGGGCTCTAGTTCTCGCGGCCTTGGCATTGGTTCTATTCATAAGATGCGCCTGATGCGAAACTTCACGACTCGGTTATTCGTTCATTCGGCGCTCGCCGCAGCCGTGAGCGGGTGTGCGCAAGGGCCGTCCGTAAGCCCGAGCCGGCCGTTCGGCACTCCGGTCGCGTTCGTATTGCCCTCGACCCACTTCTACGGCTACGATTTTGTGTACACGTCGCAGCCCTCGGACAACGAGGCGGTCGTTTACAAGCGTAAGCGGCATGGCAACAAGCTCGAGCCGTACGAGACTCTGAGCTCCGGATTCTCGGCGCCGATGGGCATGGTGGCGACCCCCGACGGCCACTGGTACGTCGCAAACTCCCTGGCTTCCAACGTCTTGGTCTATCGCAGCACGCGCCACGGGCCGCAAGGCCCCACGCAGACGCTCGACGATAACGGCGAAATACCTGTAAACGTGGCGGCGACGCCCGACCGTCAACTCGTCGCCGTTTCGAACGCTTCGAGCACCCAAGGCAGTCCCGGCAGCGTCAGCGTCTACGTGGACAAGCAAAGCGCGCCGTCGGAGGTATTGACCTACGGGAGCGATCCCATCCAAGGCGCCGGCATCGCGTTCGACAAAAACGGCGATTGCTTTTGGAGCTTTAACGATCCGTTGCAGTTGAGCGGGTCCATCGTGAAGTTCTCGAATTGCGCCGGCAGCGGCACGCTCGTTCAGTCGGGAATTCTCAAGGCCGGGGGAATGGCGTTCGACCGCTCGGGTAACCTGTATTACGTCGACGAAGTGCTCGGGATCTTCAAGTGCAACGGCGTCTCATCGTGCGGTTTGTTTTTATCGGTCGGAGGCGTGCTGGGGCTCGTTCTTCCCAAGAACATCAACTTCGATCGTAGATCGCCGCAAAATCTGTGGGTCGCCGACGGGGGCGGATACATCGATGCCGTGAACCTCCATGGCATCATCGTCTACCTGCTGCAGGCTCTAGGCGGAATTCTCAACCCGCCTGCCGGAATCGCGCCCGTACCGGGCGGCTGATCGCGCGTGCGCGAAACTTCACCGGCGCCGGTGGAAGAAGCGGCAACGGCCGCCGACCTGGCGGTACTCCTCAAGAAGTTTCGTACCAAAGCGGGGCTCTCGCAACAGTCCCTCGCGGAACGGGCGCTCATCAGCGTTCAAGCCGTCAGCGCGCTGGAACGCGGCTATCGCAAGGCGCCGTATCGCGCCACGCTCGCGCGCATCGCCGACGCGCTGGCGCTTCCGGATGACGCGCGCAACGCGCTCGAACGTGCGGCTCGGCCGTCGCGCGGGCCGCGCATCGCCGGACCACCGCACAACCTGCCCAGACGTCTCACGTCGTTTCTCGGGCGCGAAGAGGTCGTCGCGGAGATCGCGACCCTGCTCGCGTCCGCGCCGCTCGTCACGATCGTCGGAACCGGAGGAGCGGGCAAGACGCGCGTTGCCGTCGAGGTTGGCGCGCGAGTGCTCGATCGATTTCCACACGGCGTCTGGTTCGTCGACCTCGCGCCGCTGCAGGATGCGGCGTTGGTGCCGCAGGCATTGGCGGGAGCCCTGCGCGTCACCGAGTCGTTTGCAAAGCCGCTGCTCGAAACGCTGATTGCCTACCTTACGCCCAAACGGCTGTTGATCGTTCTCGACAACTGCGAGCACGTCATCTCTCGTGCGCGCGCGGTGGCGGGATCGCTGCTGCGCGAGTGTCCGGACCTCGCCTTGCTGGCAACGAGCCGCGAAGCGCTGAACATCGCCGGGGAGCGGACGTATCATATCCCGTCACTTGCCGTTCCTAAACAGAGCCGCCCCACGCTCGACGAGGCCTTGAATTACGGCGCCGTTGCGTTGTTCGTCGATCGCGTGCGCGCCGCCGACTCGCGCTTCGAATTGACGGAAGAGAACGTACGGCCCGTCGTCGAGATCTGCCGGCGGCTCGACGGATTGCCGCTCGCGCTGGAACTCGCCGCCGCGCGCACGAGCGTCTTCTCGCCGCAGGAGATCTGCGATCGCCTCGATCGCGTATTCGACGTGCTGACCGCGGGCCGCCAAGCCGTCGTCCCGCGTCACACCACCATGCAAGCCGCCATCGACTGGAGCTACGATCTCCTCTCATCGCAGGCTCGAATGCTCTTCAACCGGCTTGCGATCTTTCGCGGCGGCTTTACGCTGGAGACCGCCACCGCCGTCTGCACGGACGAAAATATTCTTCCCCGCGACGTCGTCGAGCTGCTCTCGCTGCTCATCGCGCAGTCGCTCGTCATGGTCGACTTTGGCCAGGGGCGCACGCGATATCGCCTGCTCGAGGCGACGCGGCAATACGCCCTGCAGAAGCTGGCGAAACGGGGCGGCGTCGAGACGCTCTCGCAGCGCCACGCACTGGCGCTGCTCGCGGTTGCCATGCGGCTCGATCGGGAGTGGTACGGCGCACCGGAGCGTTCGTGGTTTCTCGAAGCCGAATCGGAGCTCGACAACTTCCGCGCCGCGCTGAGCTGGTCGCTCGAAGAACGCAACGATCTGCGATGCGGATGCCTTCTCGCCGGCGCGCTGGCGCGGCTTTGGTACTCGCTGGCGCCCGTAGAAGGGCGGCGCTGGGTCCGCCTCGCGATCGATTCGATCACCGGAAGGACGCAGGCCGACGAACTGGCGCAGCTTTATATCGCCGACGCCGAGCTCTGCGGCGCACTCGGCGAATCGGCGGCGTCGCTGGCATCGGCACAGCACGCGTTGCGGCTGCGTCCCATGCTCGACGAGCTGCAAGCCGCGCGTGCCGAACACGCAGCCGGAAGCGCGCTGGCGGCGATGGGAGACGGCTCGCAGGGCGAAGCGCTGCTGGAGAAGACGCTGGCCGCGGTCGAGGCGCTTGGAAATCGCCGGCTGAAGGCGATGGCACTAAGCGATCTGGGGACCGCGCATTCGCGCCGCGGCGACGCCGGTGCCGCCCGCCGGCTCTATGCCGAAGCGCTCGCGCTGTACTCGTCGCTCGGTCTGGAGAGGCCCGCCGCATCCATGGCCGGACATCTCGCCGAGGTGGAGTTCGAGGCGGGTGACGCCGCCGCGGCCCTGCACCGAGCCGAGGAGGCTCGCGCCGGCCACGCGGCGACCCGTAACCGCCGTTCGGAGGCGGCCGACCTAACGAACATGGCGGCGTACCTCGTCGCACTCGACTGCTTTGACGACGCCCGCGCCTACGCGTCGAAGGCGCTCGATGCGGCTCAGGAGGTCCGCACGCCCGTGCTGACCGCTTTCGCGCTCCAGCACCTGGCGGCGATCGCCGCGCTCGCCGGCGGCAAGCCGGAAGAGGCGGCAATGTTGCTCGGCTTCGTTGAGGCGCGGCTCAAAGCGCTCGGCGCCTGCCGGGACTATACCGAACGCCAAGAGCTCGAGCGCTGCATGACGGCGCTGCGCGAAGCGCTCGGGGGCCGGCTGGACGAGCTGATGGAGCTCGGCATGCAGTGGTCGGAGGAGGGTGCCGTCGCGAGCTGCGCCCGCTTCGGATTGCTCTAAATACGCCGCAGCTGCTCGACTTATACAGTTTTCTGACACGCTCGCGGCTGTGTCTGTGCCGCCCCGGCTTCTTCCACTACGTTGGTCTTAGCCAAACCGAGTCTACAAGGAGCAACTCTATGGGAGCACATCGACACCTCATTCGCCTGGCGGCTGCCGCCGCGATCCTGGGACTAGGAGCCGCGTGCCACGGCGCCTCGCCGGGCACGGGCTACGTTCCGGCCGGCGCAAGCGCGGTCAGCCTGCCGCAGGCAAGCGACAGCGGTCCCGTTGCGGATCACAAAAAAGGCGACATCGATTCCACCTGCGGCACCAAGCTGCACATCGTTCTGCTCGGCTTCGTCGACTGCAAGTTCAAGGAAAAAGGATACGGCGGCCTCTTCCGGATCTTCAATCGGACGAAGGGGATCGTGACGATTACGCCGTCGAGCGGCACGAAGGCCACAACGTTTACCGTGATCGGTGCAGTCCTCGGACACGGCGAGTTTCTCGTCAAAGACGGCAAGGGAAATCACTTAGCGCTCAGAGTCAAAGTTACTCTCTAGAGCGAGTGCACGGACCGGGGGGCCAGGAAGGCTCGCAGCGTACTGCGAGCCTTCTGCTTTACCGCAATCGGAGTCGGTTCCGGCAAGCTCGATCGCGCGCTCTTTGCTCATGCCGGCGCCGCGGCGCAAAAGCGCCGCGAGCTCGATCTGCGGCACTCGATGAAGCGCTGCGGTAAGGATCTCGTGACTGCTTCGTTCGGTCGTCTCCCGTTCGTAGCCCGAGCTCGAATAGCCGGCGTCGACGAATCCGGTGAGCAAGGCTGCGTTCTCCACGTCGTTTCGCGAGGCCAACGCGGCGGCGAGGTGCTCGAGCGCGTGAAGCACGCGTTCCGTGCGGTGAGCCTTTTGGGCGAGTGCGACGGCCTCGCGGGCGGTGGCTTCGGCTTCGGTGAAGTCGCCGAGCCGCAGTAAGTATCCCGCGCGATTGCAGGTGAACACCGACTCGCGCTCGGGATCCCCAGGCTCTGCCGCCGCCACGATGGCTTGGTCCACGATCTCGAGGGCGCGTTCGGCGCGACCCGCAGCAAACTCGAGTTCGGCCAGATCGCCGGCGAGTCCGTGCGCTTCGCGCTCGGCATTGCGCAGCATGAAAATTCGCATCGCCTCCTCGAGACACACGCGCGCTTCGTCGAAGCGGCGCAACTCGACGAGCATCCACGAGCGATGCTGCAGAGCCCAGGCGAGAGGAAGATTCGCCGGGGTCGGTGCGGCCCGCAGCAACTCGCAGGCTCGATCGTTTGCGGCGAGCGCGTCTTCGAGTCGGCCGAGCATGTACAGCGCTACCGCGTGGCGCGTATATGCCGCCGCGCGCAGCCGAGGATCTCCGGCGCGCTCGGCGAGTTCGACGGCGCGGGCCGAGGCGCTCGAGCGCGCGTGGGCGTCGCTGGAGAGCCGCGCGAGCCCGGCAAGCAGCCTCACCGTTATCTCCAGATCGTCGTTTTCGCTCGTTCGCTGCAACGCGCGTTCCAGCCAGCGGCAACCCTCTTCGGCAAATCCGTACCAATAGAACGGCTCCGGTATGCGGCACGCGATCTCGGCAAAGAGGGTGGATTCGCCGGCGGCGTCAGCCCATTGTAACGCGGCGCGAATGTTCTCTAAGTCCGCAAATAACGGCGCGAGCCGCGTGCTTGGGCCTTCGACGTCGGCGCGTTCCTCGGCGTTTCGAAGCAGCTGCGCAATCCAGCGCGCGTGCTTCAATGCGACCGAGCCGGCTTCGCGCGTGCCGATCGCCGCACGCGCGAAGTCGAGGGTCGATTCCAGAAGCGTGTAACGGTCGGTCCCCGCGCGCGCGACGACGAGCGATTTTTCGACGAGCGCGGCGAGGCTCGGTAAGACCGCGACGTTTTCGTCGCCGCAGACGGATTCGGCCGCGGCCAGCGGCCAGCCGCCGGCGAACACGCTGAGCCTTTGCAACAGCAGTTGCTCGTGCGGCGGCAAGAGATCGTAGCTCCATGCGATCAGCGCCTGCATCGTTTGCTGCCTGGATGGCGCCGCTCGATCGCCGCTGGTCAGGACTTCGAAGCGGCGGTTAAGGCGGCTTTCGAGGGTCGCGAGGCCCAGGGCACGCACGCGCGCGGCCGCCAGCTCGAGGGCGAGCGGAATCCCGTCCAGTCGCCGAACGATCCTTGCAACGACCGCGCAGTCACCGGCTGCTAGCGCAAACCCGGGATCGCGACTCGACGCGCGCTCGCAAAAAAGTTCGACGGCGGAATAACGCATTGCCGCATCGGGCGTGAGGGCACCATCCGGCGCAGGGCAATCGAGTACGGGAATTTCAAAGACGGCTTCGCCGTCGGTTCGAATCGGCTCGCGGCTGGTGGCTAGGATGCGCGATTCTCCGCCTCGCCGGAGCGCGCTGCGTGCCAGCGCCGCCACGGCATCCAAGACGTGTTCGCAGTTGTCGAGGATGAGCAGCGCTCGGCGTTCGCGCAAGGTCTCGGCGATCGACTCGACGCTCGGCGTTTGCGTGCGAGAGATCCCCAAAACCGCCGCGACGGTTGGCATCACGCGCAGCGAAGTCGAAAGCGCGGCGAGATCGACGAACCACTGCCCGTCCCCAAAGCGCGAACCCTCACCTCGCGCGACCTCGATCGCAACCCTGGTCTTGCCGACGCCACCCGGTCCGACGAGCGTAACCAGACGATGCGCGCCGAGGAGCGCCGTCGCCGCCGCAATCTCCTTTGCACGGCCGATCAGACGCGTTGGAGGCGATGGAAGGCTCGCGGTGGGCGGGACTTGCGCCGCTCGCGGCTTTCGGGTGCGCGCCGCTTGCGCCAGAGCCATGAGCTGCGATCGTTGGTCGGGGGTCGCGCCGAGTGCGCTCGAGAGCTGCTCGACGGTTTCTCTGTACGGCGCGCGCCGAGTCCCCACTTCGAGCGATCCGACGGCTTTGGCACTGATGCCCGCGCGCTCGGCAAGAGCCTCTTGCGAGAGGCCGGCTGCGAGGCGAAGCTGCCGCAGAAGAGCGCCGAATGCCACTGTACCTCTTAGTTATATAGGGATGGTCAAAATCCGCGCCGGATGCTATAGTTCATTCCTGCCTATGCTGACGCAGCTGCTCCGGCCGGCCTCTTTTGCGATCGCATGCCTCGCCGTGATTGCTTGCGCCTCGCCGCCCGCGAGCACCGTCGCCGGCCTCGGTACGGTCCCGCCGTTGCTCGCTTCGGTGCGTCCGCTGACCACCAGCTCGCCGACGGTAATCGTGTCCGACGCATCGCAGAACGACGTCGTCATTTGCGGACCGGGAAGCCCGTGCAACCAATGCAAGACGATCGGCAGCGGTTTGCTTCTGCCGCAAGGACTGACCACGAACGGCGGCGGCGGAGCCGGCGGACGTGCGAACTCGATACTCGCATACGTCGCCGACTCCGGCAATCAGCGCGTCGTCGTGTTCACGGACACTTGCAAGACGGTACGCGTGCTTAACGACAGCGGCTACTTTCCGTCCGACGTGGCCGTCGCCCACGACGGTACGGTTGCCGTAACGAATCTCTGCGCGGCCCCGTCGTGCACCGGCGCCGGGAACATTGCGTTCTACCCTCCCGGCTCTTCGTACGCGAGCCGGGTAGCGACCGGCTTGATGACTCAGTATTACTACGGAGACTTCGACAAGCACGGAAATTTCTACAACGACGGATTGTCGGGCAGTACGGTCGAGGTCGGTGTCGTTCCGCCCGATTCGAGCAAGGATAAAGCGGCGGGCATCTCAGGCATCAAATTTCCGGGCGGCATCCAGGTCGCTCGCAACGGCACCATCAACATCGACGATCAAGACTGCGCCTGCATTCAGATATACAAAGGCCGGCATCACATCGGGACCGTTAGCCTTCCCGGCGTCGCGAAACCCGTTACGTTCGCGCTCGATAAGACCAACAAGTACCTTTGGGTCACCGACGAATCGGCGAAGACCGTCGACGAACTGCCGTATCCGGCGGGCGGCGAAATCCTCTATCAGTATGGCGGATTCTACGAGCCGGTCGGCGTCGGCGTCATACCGCCGGACAGCCCGTAGAATCTAGCGCTACTTTATCGTGACGGCAACCGCCTTGGACGCGATGCCGTTTGCGACGACCACGAGCGTGCTCGCACCTGTTTCCGCGCTGCTCGGGACGTCGAAGTTCGTCGAGACCGTAAGCGAACCGGTCGCCACCCCCATCGTGCTATGGTCGTGCGTGCGGGCGTAGAACACGTCGCCGCTTGACTTATTGGTGATCCGAACCAGCGGATAGTTCGTCGCGTTCTGGTTTTCGTCGCCGTACGACATCGCTTGTCCGTAGCCGTTGAACTTGGTCCCGGTGATTTTATAGGTCTGTCCGCGCGTCAAGGTCTTGGAGACGCTCTTGATCGTGGGCAGCCAACCCGCTTGCGGCTGCCCCGTCGGCGTATACAGCGCGACGCTCGAATAGCCCAAGACCATCACTTGTCCGGTCGGCAGCAGCAGCGGCGGTCCGCCGTAGGTTATGCCGTTGACCTGAGCGAGCGTCGTTCCGTTCCATTCGTAGACCGTCCCGCTGACGCCGAAAACCAGCACGTTTCCGCTCGGTTCGAGCGCCGCGTAGCTGTCGCCCGCGTTGTCGCCATTGGGAAAGTTCGGCCCGACGGTCCATTTGCCCGAGCTAGTGTCGTAGATCGCGGTGTGTCCCGGTCCGCTCGTCGAGTAGGATCCGGTGTAGAAAACTGTCCCGTCGGGACGAAGAATGGCCGGCCCGATCTCGCCGGGCGGATAGTAGCAGAGGCCGGGGCCGTACATCAGGCAGCCGTACGGTGACGGCGAGTGCAAGTCTACGATCGTCGAACCGGCGGTCTTCCACGTGTGCTTCGCCGGATTGTAGATCTCCGAGTTCGGCGCGTTGGCGACGTCGGCGGTGAGAATCGTGCCGTCGGGAAGGAGCGTCCAGCCCTCCTCGGCGTTCCAATCCGACTTGCCTTTAGAGCCGACGCTCTTCCACTGCAGCGTCTTCGGATTCAAATACGCATCCCATTTGTGAAGCTTGTCTCCAACGAGCACGTTCCCATTGGGCAGTACGCTCGAGGGCGAGTCGCCGATATAGTCCCATCGCGCGGGATGTCCCAGTGCGGTCCACGTATTCTTCACGGGATCGTAAACCGCGCCTTGGTTGGTGAGCTGCAAGTCGTAGCCGTTGCCGGGCGAGTTATATTCGCCGCCGCTGATCGCAAGGCGGCCATCGGCGAGAACGTCGGCGGCGAAATACAAGGGTCCGTACCCCGACTGCAGCGATGCGACTTGGCTCCAAGTGCCGTCGCTATAGTTGCCTTTCGAATCCGGAACGTAGCGGTACCAGTTGCTCCAGTTCGCGTAGCTCTGAGCCAACACCGAGCCGTCGGTCATTAGCCACTCCATCGCCATCCCGACCGGAGGCTGATGTGCGATCGGAGCAAAATGACCCGCACGGCTCTTCTCTAACGTTGCGAGCGACTGTTGCGACATACCGGGCAACATCGATCGTCCGCCCGAACATGCCGCAGTAGCGACGGCGATCGCCGCCGGCAGCAGAAACCACAAAAACCTAACGCTAGCGCGACGCACGCAAACCTCCAAGGAAGAGCAAGCAGGTGAGAAAGCCACTAGGTTTTGGTTATGGCGGCGTTTTCCCGCTTGACCTCACGGCCGCTTCAGTCGCCTGGCCGCCGCCTTATACGAACGAGAGCACCGGCGCGCAATCGCCCGGTGCTCTCGGGATTACGTGACGAACTAAAAGTGCAGTTACTTCGTGGCTGCCGTCACGCCCAGTGGAAAGTCGAAGGCGCCGGTGAAGACCGCAATGGGCGAACCGCCGGCCGGATATTTGAAGACCTCGCCGTCCTCGTTGCCCGCGTCGCCGCAATAGAGAAGGCCTTTGACGATCCACGTTTGGGCGCAATCGCTGGCCCCACTGTAGGTGATCGTGTTTTGCAGTGTCGCCTTGGTCCCGCTGACGGTGTACCGATACGTCGCGTTCGCGAGCTGATCGAAGACCGTCAGATAGGTGCCGTCCCATTGCACGGATCCGGGAAACTGAACCGCATTGCTGGTCGTGATCGTCTCGAAGGTCTTGGCGCCCTTCGGAAGTTCGACGAGCGCGAAGCCCGAGCGGTTGCCGGTAAAGCCGTCGGCGAAGAGGTCGCCTTGGGGGTCGTAACCGTCGAAGAACTCTTCATCCAGCGGAGTCTTATAAACGGTGCCGGAGCCTTTGGCGCCCTTGTAGATCACGACGTCGCCGCCGCCCTGTCCCGACGAATACAAAATGCCGACGGCAAGGTCGCCGCTGGTGTTCATGGCACAGCTGGAGGGCATGCCGACGGAATCGGAGAGCGTCTTGATCGGCGTTTTGGGCGCCTTGTACTCGGTAATTTGAGTATTGCCCCCAATGTTCCACATGATCTTCTTTCCATAACCCCAGAGCACGTTGGTGCAGCCCTGGCCGCCGTCGCCCGCGATCTGACCGATCTCCTGGACGCTCTTGGGATAGTCGAAGATGCTTGCGTAGCTGCCGTAATCGTTGAAGATCCACTCGTAGTCCTTCGACTTCGTGTGGTGTTCCGGAACCAGCGCCGCGAACCGAGGCAGCGGATTGAGGCGCGCAGCCGTTACCAGCCTTCCGTTCACGGATAACGTCCTACCGACGTACTTGACGTTGGGTGTCATGGTTGTCGGCGTTCCCACCGAGCCGCCGGCACACGCCGAGCAGATCGCAAGTGCGACCGAAGCACCGGCATATTTCATTAGACCAGTCGTATTCAAAACGTTGCTCCTTTTTAGACGAGACCAGGCGATTCGCCGCATCCCGACGCTATCCCGGCGGAGCAAGCGTCTATCGCCGAGAGCCGCGCTGCTTCAGACTTTCCTCATCTTTGTGCCCGATAGTCGTGCATAAAAGGAGCGTCCCGCATGCGTTGCATCACGCAGCCGGCGTACGCGGCCGTACTCGTCGCTGCGCTCGCGGCATGTTCGGCGGCCGGCTTGCCGCCTGGATCCTCAGCCTCGCCCAATCGCGCGTCTGCGCTAGGGCACGCCGGCATTTTGGGTCCGGTCGTGACGTCGCAGTTCGGGGGCGACATCTTCGGCTGGGACATCGACCAAAATGGGAGCGACGGTCTCATAACCGAGACGGTCACCGAAGGCGCCGGAGTGGTCAACGCGATCGAGACGTTTGACGAGACGACCGGCAAGATCACGAGGGTCGTTCAAAAGAGAAAACGCGTCAACGGGAACGTCGAGCCGGTCGTCGATGCGATTTCGGGCAACGACGTCGGGATCGTCGACGTCGAACGTCTCGAGACCAAACCGTTCGAACGCAACGACTATTTCGACCTCATGAACCCGGTGACCGGCGAGAAGATTACGGGGCGCTCAAAACCTCGGAACGCTTTGGGCATCGTTCCGAATTTCTTCACCAACAATCAGGCCTCCGCGAATCAAATTATGATGGCGCTTTATCCGGAGAAAGGCGGGGATTACCGGGTCGGCCTCTATACCTACGACACGGCCGCGAACGCTTGGGGGAAACGCCAACAATTCTCGACGCGACGCTTTCTCTTTCAAACGGGCTTCCCGAATTACGCGGCGGTGGACGCGACGACGAAGGAAGCCGTAATCGGTTACCTCGGCCGGCCCCGTTACAACCCGCACGAGTCGCCGACGTTCTACATCATGGATGCGGCGACGGGGAAGCACTTACGCAGCTTCTACGGGCTGGGATACGGTTTCCCTAACGGCATGGCGATCGACCCGACGACCGGCGTCATGTGCACGACGACTACCGGGGACATGGACGTAGAGTTCTATGAGTTGGCAACCGGAAAAGGCAAGGCCGTTCAGATTCCCCGATATAATAGCGCGGGAGCTCTAACCAACGGAGCAGCGGTCGCGGCCGACCCGGTCAACCACCTGTTTCTGGTCGCGCAACGCAACTCCACGTTTTCGCCCAGCGGCGGCAGCACGGTCATCGTGTACGACGAGCGCGGCAAGCTTATCGAATACATCGATGGTTTTAATTTTCTCAATCAGTTCACACCCGTGGTTCCGCACCTCGCCGTCAACCCCTCAAACCGAACCGGCTACGTAAACGGACCAAATCTCAATCAGCTTCAGGAATTCAGTTACTAAGCAAGGAGCTTGTAATATGCATCGGCTCGCACCGCTCGGCTTTGTCATCGCCTTCCTCGCCGGCTGCGGCGCGTCGCAGCCTCCCGTCGCGCCGATCGGCGACCAACATAGCGCGATCGTGCGCGACGCCGGACACCTGCAGTCGTGGATGCTGCCGGAGGCTAAGAACGAGGACCTCGCGTACGTCGCCAACGTTTATACGATCACCGCTTATTCGTATCCCAAAGGGAAGCTAGTAGGGACGCTCAAGAATTTCTACGTGCCGTACGGCGAATGTGTCGACGCAAACGGCGACGTCTACATTACCGACAGCAAGTTCGGAAAAATCTACGAATATGCGCACGGCGGCACCAAGCCGATCAAGACGCTCAAGGATACGTCGTATCAGCCGTACGGCTGCGCCGTGGATCCGGCGACCGGCGACCTCGCGGTCGCAAACTACTCCGATAACTCGGCTCGCGAAGGCAACGTCTACGTCTACCGTAAAGCCAAGGGGTTTCCTAAGTCGTACATCGGTTACGGCTTCTATTACTATTACTACCTCGGCTACGACCCCAAGGGAAATCTCTACGTCGACGGCCTAGATTACGGCGGCTTCGACTATAAGTTCGGCGTGTTGCCCAAGGGCGGCGGCGCAATCGACGACGTTTTGCTGCCCGAGCAGATTGCGGCGCCCGGCGGCATCGAGTGGGACGGCCAGTACCTTGCGGTCGGCGGCGGTGCAGAGATCTATCAGTTCTCTTTCAGCGGCAGCAAGGCAACGCTGGAAGGGACGACTCCGTTGTCGGGCGCGGGGCTCGAGGTGGGGCAGTTCGGGATTGCCGACTCGACCGTCGTGACGCCCAATCAGTTTTTTAGCGGTTCGGCCGTCTTGGTTTATCCTTATCCCGGCGGCGGCGCGCCGACCCAAACGATCACCAAGGGCGTTTTCTATCCGTTTGCGGCGGTCGTCAGCCCAGCGCGAGGTCAGCGTTCTTCGGTCGGCAATCCGGCGTCGACCCACCCTTTGTAACCGCCTTCGAGCGCCACCGCGCGGTACCCGCGTTCGCGTAGCGTCTGGGCGATTCGGCTGCACGAGTTGCCGCTGCCGCAGTAAAGCACGACGTCTTCGTCTCGGCCGAAGGGCAGCTCGCCGCCGGCCTCGAGCGCTTCGCCCTCCGTGCGAATCGATCCGGGGATTTTACGATCGTCGGGCTTTTTGCGAATGTCGAAGATCTTGACCTTCGGCGCGCGATCGGCAAGCTCGGCCGGCGTGATTTTTTCCATGCTCACCGGCTTCCAGCACGCGCTGCACTTCGCCCGTCGAAGGATCGTGCGGGCATTTTCGCACTCCGCCCGGCAGAGGTCGCCGGGCGCACGTGCTGTATTGGCTGGTTGGAGAAGGAGCCTCTTATCGTGGAAGATGCCAAAAAGCTTGCCGCCGCGCTCAACGTGCTCGTGAAAGAGCGGCAGTTTTCAAACTCGAAGGCGCGTGGCGCGGCACGACAGGATCCGGCCGTCGACTGGCCGGCGACCAAGGAACTCAACGAGGACTTCAATCCCGAGGTCGACGGCTTCGAATCCTATGTCATGAACGACGGCAGCGTTTGCGCTTGGCAGCCGGGACAGTTTCGCTATGCACCCCGCTCGAAAGAGGGGCACCGTGCCTAGGGAAGCGCGCTGGAGACCGGCTCGAAAGGAAAAATGCGCTTCCAATCGTTCTTCATGCTGACGACGAGCCACCCATTAGCTTTCGCGGTATCCGCGAGGGCTTGCGTGAAAGCGCCGAACTTCGTATCGGCATGGGCGCTCCCCGGGCCATACGCGTACTCGCGCGTCTCATCGTCGTGCAGGACGAGGGTTTCGAAGCGCGCTCCGCCGCCCGATTGAGTATATTCGAGCATCTCTTTGTCTCCCGTGCTGTTGCCGAAAGCTACGCGCGAAATCGCGCGTGCGTCGGCGAGCTCGGCGGAACGCGTCGCGAACCGCCAAAGCGGGATCTTTGTGTGCCGCGTCGATCTCGGCGCTCTTGCGCCGTGCCGCGGTCTCGTCGTCCGCGACCGAAGTGCGCATACTCTTTGCGGTGTCGATCGTCAGCTCGCCGCCCGGTACGGTGAGGTCGATGCGAATGCTAAACGGCGCTCCGCTTCGCAAATGGCGTTGCTCGCGCTCGACGAGGACGCGGCAAGCGATGATCCGGTCGAAAATAGTGCCGAGCTTGTCTGCCTCCTTGTGAATGAGCTCGCTCAGCGCCTCGGACGGATCGAGGCCGCGAAAGGTGATTTGAACCGGTAGCTCCATGTGCTTTAGGCCCGTATTTTGGACGTTTGCGATGGAAAGCGGTCGCCGCGATAGAGGTTGAACTCGAGCGTCTGCGACGTAACCGCAATCTCCTCCAGCAAATCGCCCAGGCGCTGGTCCCACTGCGCGCGCACCCAATCACCGTGCGACCGAAACTTTGCCAGGATCTCGATTCGGCGGCGGTCGGTGCTTCCAAACAGCTCCGTGTCGAGAACTCCGGGAAGTTCGGCCCCGGGACCGTCCATAAACGTGGCGATCTCGCCGTAAAGCCGTTCAAAATCCTTTGGCGCAACTTCGATCAGCCGCAGCACGAAGATCGCTCCATTCTCGGGGACGATATCCGGCGGCCGAGCCTCGGGTTTGAAGACTACTCGCTCCCGGATAACGACGACGGGACAAGGCGCAGAGCGCAGGACGTGTTCGGCAACGCTGCCCATGAAGAGGCGCTTGAACCCGGAACGGCCATGCGTTCCCATCACGATTGTATCGGCCTCAATCTCGGTTGCGCGCTTGACGATGCCCGTCGCCGGTTCGCCGAAATCCGCGTAACCGTCGGCCTGAAGACCGAGGTGCTTCGCTTGGGTGACGGCTGCGTCGACGAGGCGCCGCGCTTCGGCCATCGCGGCGGCGGTATGTGCCTCTTCCAGGGGATCGGCGAGATCGCGCCCTAGTATCGCCCTCGGATCGACGAAGGCTTCCACGTCGATTCGGGCGTCTTCGGCTTTGGCCAACGCGAGCGCGTACGTCAGCGCTTGATCAGCGCACGTGGACCCATCGAGCGGGACCAGGATCCGGCTTAGCACGGCGCGTTGGCCGCACCCTCTGCCCGTTCGGCTTCGAGGTCTTGCACGCGAAAACGCTCGAGCCGCTCATCGATCTCCACCTTTACCTCGTCGGGAACTTCCATTTCCCCAAGCGCCTCTTGGTCTTCAAGATCCAAAAGAGTTTCGAGCTCTTGCTGGACCGGCTCGATGTCGGTAGGTCGCACGGTTAGTACCAGAGAGCCCGAATCGGCTTGGGCAGGGTGACCTTGATCTTTTCGGCGCTGCCCGCGAGGCTCTCTTCGAGCACCGCAAAAACGGCTCTCGCTGCGTCTTCCGCGCTACAGCGTGCTTCGTAACCCTTTTGACCTGCATCGACGCGCGCGAGAAACTCTTCGAGGCCTCGGGCGGGATATGGCGCATCGGGCGCCCATTGCTCGAAGTAGAGTCCGCGAATGAACGTTGGGAACTGCGCGGTCAAATGCGCGCTCTGCTCGACGGTAAGATAGTCGCGCAGCACGTGTAGGATCGTGCGAAGCGTTTGTAGGCCGAAGTGACGATCCTCGTCGTCCAGCTCCAAGGCGAGCCGGTCGAGCCAGTCGTAGGTTTCCTGGAGTGACGACTCAAGGAGCGTAATATGCCGCGTTGCTGCCGTCATGGGATTCCTCCTAGCGCCACCAGCGCCATTTGCCGGTAGCCGTGGCGCCTTTTATTCTCTTACGCCACGGATCCGAAGATGCGATGAAGCCGGGCCGGCCAATCTTCACGAGTTCTTCCCGACTCTCGCAGTTTTGATCGGGCCGCGCCGTCAAGACGCGGGTTCGCTTACCCGTAAAGTTCAAGGTATCGTGAAGTAGACGGCCAAGTTGCAAAGCAAAGAGAGGAAGCATCGATGACGGTTAGGATCATGTTCGGGGTCGGCGTTTGCATCGGGGTTATGCTGATGCTTGCAACATTGAGGCTGACCGATCGGGCGGCGGCGGCAGCAGTTAGTGGCGCAGCAATCTATGCAGATCGCTGCGCAATCTGTCATGAGTCCTCGGGTGAAGGAGTTCCCGGCACGTTTCCGCCGCTTGCCCGAAATCCGCACGTCACCGCTCACGATGCGAGCGCCGCTATCGTCGCGGTTCTTAACGGCATGCTCGTCGACATCACGGTACGCGGCCATCGGTATGTTGGCGGGATGCCGGGCTGGAGAAATTGGCTTTCGGACTCGGACGTCGCGGCCGTCGTTACATATATTCGTACAAGCTGGGGGAACCATGCCTCGGCCGTGAGCCCCGCTCAAGTCGCTAGAATTCGCGGCAGTACCTCGACCGTTACACCTTAAAGGTCGACTGTCTTTTTCGTATCAGCGTCATCCTTCGACGGGCCCAGGGTGACTGGGAGTACGCTGCCGAAGCGTTCGTGCCTCAGGAGGCGCCGGAGATGAAGCTCTCACTGAGGGGCCGTTACCTACTCCTCGGTTGTGCTGCGGTGGTTTTTGCGGCGTGCAGTTCGGCGCAGTCGCCGTTCGCGGCAATGGGTTCGATGCCTCAAACCGCGAACACGGGGCAGAGCGCGGAGCCGCTTAACCGTCAAAACTTCAGAGTGATCCACACCTTCACCGGCGGCGCGGACGGCAGCGGACCGGATCTCTTCGCCACACTTACGATGAACGCTGCGGGCGATCTGTTTGGTGCCGCAGCAGGCGGCACGGGATCAGGGTGCGACGGCGCATGCGGCGTGGTGTACGAGATGACTCCGGCCGCAAAGGGGAAGTGGACCGAGAGCGTCCTCTTCGACTTCAGCGGTTACTACGTCGACGGCGAGCCCGTCACGTCCGTGGCGATGGACTCCAAAGGCGACATATTAGGCGGTGCAATTGGCGGCAAGCAAGGATATGGCGCCCTCGTCTACGAGTTAACGCCGCGCAGTGGTAGGTGGAGTTACACTAACGTTGACGACCCCGGCACGAACGTCGGCCTGATTGCCGATGCTCGGGGCAAGAATTTCTACGCACCTTTTGGCGATTCGATCGGTGAGCTATCGCCGGCGGGCAGCGTCTGGAAGGTCACCACGCTCTATGAATTCTGCCCCGGCGGTTGGAAATGCATCGATGGAGACCGCCCGCTCGTCCCACTCAGTTGGGATGCGAAGGGAAATCTCTACGGCACGACCTATTCCGGCGGCCTGGTCAACTTCAAGGAGTGCGGTGGATACTGCGGCGTTGCCTTCGAGATGACGCGTAGCCGGCGCGGCGATTGGAAATACCACGTGTTGCATCGCTTTGGTTTATTCAACGGCGATGGCGTCCTGCCGTACGGCCAACTAACGGTAGATGCGTCCGGCAACGTTTACGGCACGACGACGCACTGGGGCCCTCACGAAAGGGGCACCGTCTTCAAGCTGACGCCTACGAGGGGAGGCCGCTGGCGTGAAACACTGCTCTACAGCTTTCCGGCCCAGTGTAATTGTGCTTCACCGGGTGGCAACCTCATGCTCGACAAGGCGGGAAACGTCTACGGCATCGCCGCGACGTTTGGGCAGTGCCTCGTCGGCGGCAACGGCTGCGGTTTGGTCTTCAGGCTTGCTCCGCAGAAAAGCGGCAGCTGGAAGTTCAGCGTAGAGCACTTATTTCGCGGACCGGATGGTGGGTACCCAAATGGTCTGACCCTGGATAGCGCGGGTAGGCTGTACGGCACGACGACGCTCGGCGGCCCGTATGGCCTCGGCGTGGCTTTTGAGATAACGACGTAGGGTGATTGTTAAGTCATCCATCGACGCGCTGAGAATGTGCGCATACTGAAGCCTTCGCGTGTCGGGCCCGCGAGAAGCTGACTCAAGGAGAACCATCTATGGCTTACACTGCACCCATTCCAGCCTGCGTCGCTGCAGTCGCTTTGATCGAGCTGTTCGGTTGTAC
>Ga0070738_10003812_pt1 | contig 19046 bp, 16 predicted proteins | sample Coa_R2_2_FD_66446 | JGI IMG/M metagenome (GOLD analysis project Ga0070738, IMG submission 66446) | Surface soil microbial communities from Centralia Pennsylvania, which are recovering from an underground coalmine fire - Coalmine... | ecosystem: Environmental > Terrestrial > Soil > Unclassified ... | reverse complement strand
GCGAGCGCGTCGCGCGATGCCGCATGGTCCAGCGTCATCTCAAACGCTGGCTACCAGATGACCGCCATCGACGGGGATCACCGCGCCGGTGATGTAGGCGCCGGCATCGGAGGCAAGGAGCAGCAACACCCCGTCGAGATCGGCCGCTTGCCCCGCGCGTCCCGCGGGAATGCGCGAGATGAGCGCCTGCCCGGCCTCGCTGCGCAGGAAATCGCGGTTCATATCGGTCTCGAAATAACCGGGCGCGATCGCATTGACGGTGATGCCGCGGCGCGCGAGTTCCATCGCCATGCTGTGGGTGAGATGGGCGAGGCCCGCTTTGGAGGCGCAATAGCTCGGGACCAGGCGGATGGTGCGCAGCGCGAGCAGCGAGGCGATGTTGATGATCCGCCCCGGCCGCTTCGCCTTCACCCAGCGCGCCGCCACCTCGCGCGACAGGAGCCAAGCGCCTTTGAGGTTGGTGTCGACCACGCGGTCCCAATCCTCCTCAGTATGTTCGAGCATCGGCTTGGTGATGGCAATGCCGGCGTTGTTGACGAGAATGTCGAGCGAACCCAGCGCCGCCTCGGCATTCTCGACGGCGGCGCGCACGCTTTCCCCATCGGTGACGTCGCAGCCGATCGCGACGGCGCGACCACCCTGCGAGCGAATGGCGACGACGGCCTCCTCGAGCATCTCCACCCGGCGCGCCGCCAGCGCAACGGCGGCGCCCGCCTCGGCGAGCACCTCGGCAAAGTGGCGGCCAAGCCCGGCCGATGCGCCCGTCACCAGCGCCGCGCGGCCGGCGAGGTCGAAATTCGCCATCATATGCTTCCTGTTTGGTCCGGGATCTGGTCGGCGCCATCCTTGTCCCCATATGGAGGAGCGTCAAGGCCGCCATCCATGGTAGGAATGGCGAACCGTCCGCGGCCTCGGGAGCGTCTCATGCAGATCGACATCGTGTCTGATGTGATTTGTCCCTGGTGCTTCATCGGCAAGCGCCGATTGGAACGCGCCCTGGCGCAGCGTCCCCAAATGGCGGTCGAGGTGACCTGGCGTCCCTTCCAGCTCAATCCCGACATGCCCTCCGAGGGCATGGCGCGAGATGCCTATCTCGCGGCCAAGTTCGGCGGGGCCGCGCATGCCGGCCGGATTTACGCGACCGTCGCCGAGGCCGGCGCCACGGTCGATATTCCCTTTGCTTTCGAGCGCATCCGGCGCACGCCCAATACGCGCGATGCGCATCGGCTGATCCGCTATGCCGCCGCGTCGGGCGAGGCCGATTCCGTCGTCGAGGGGCTGTTTCGCGCTTACTTCATCGAGGGGCGCGACATCGGCGATCGCGCGACCCTCGGCGCCATTGCGGGTGAGGCGGGGCTCGATGGCGACGCCGCGCGCACCTGGCTGGAGAGCACCGCCGATATCGATGAGGTGATCGCCGAGGATCGCAGCGCGCGGCGCCTCGGCATCAATGCCGTGCCGTGCTTCATCTTTGCGCGGCAATACGCGGTCTCAGGCGCGCAGGACCCGGAATTCTTTCTGCCGGTCTTCGATCTCGTCCTCAATGGCGGGGCCGCCGCCTCGTAGCGCCGCTCGCCTTAGGGAACGAGGACCCAGTTGCCGGCGCGATCGCGGCACATCGTGCCGGTCGCGCGCAACTGCTGACCACCAATCGTCACGTTTTGCTCGACGACACGGCAGGGCTGGCCATAGGCGTTGTTGAAGGACGAGACGACGCGAGCCCTTTGGTTGGAAGACACCCCTTCCGCCACATGCGTGGCAGCCGGGCTTCGCAGGAAGGCCTCGACGGGCGCCATCACGAAGAGCCCGCCGCCCGCACCGGCCCCGGCTCCCGCGCCCGCACCGGCTCCCACGCCAGCAGCACCGGCTCCGGCTCCCACTCCCGCGGTACCCGCTCCGCCGCCAGCCGCGCCACCCGTTCCGCCGCCCGCACCGCCACCTGCGGAACCGCCGCCTCCACCCGCTCCCGCACCAGCCGCGCCACCGCCGGCGCCGCCGACGCCTCCTCCGGCGCCGCCACCAACCCCGCCGCCGGCACCGCCCCCGACACCACCCCCTCCGGCGCCGCCCGCACCTGCACCTGCACCCGCGCCACCACCGCCCGCGCCGGCGCCAGCGCCGCCTCCGGCCCCTCCACCCGCGCCAGCCCCTGCACCGCCTCCAGCACCACCACCCGCGCCCGCTCCCGCGCCTCCGCCGGCGCCGCCCGCACCACCGCCGGCACCACCGGCTCCGCCTGCGCCGCCCCCTGCACCTCCGCCCGCACCGCCGCCGGCCCCAGCACCACCCCCTGCGCCACCGGCGCCAGCCCCCGCGCCGCCCCCTGCTCCTGCTCCTGCTCCCGCTCCTCCACCGGCACCGCCGGCTCCAGCCCCGCCGCCCGCGCCACCTCCGGCACCCGCCCCGGCCCCAGCTCCGCCACCGGCACCGCCGGCTCCGCCGCCAGCGCCAGCGCCGCCGCCCGCACCACCACCGGCTCCGCCTGCTCCGCCACCGGCGCCTCCGCCAGCACCAGCGCCTCCACCGGCCCCGCCGCCCGCACCGCCTCCGGCCCCGCCACCCGCACCGCCTCCTGCGCCGCCGCCTGCCCCCCCACCGGCACCGCCGCCTGCACCACCACCAGCTCCGCCACCGGCACCTCCGCCAGCACCACCACCAGCGCCGCCCGCACCACCGCCTGCACCACCAGCACCTCCGCCGGCACCGCCAGCACCTCCGCCGGCACCGCCACCCGCGCCACCAGCTCCACCACCGCCGCCCTTGGCATAGGCCTTCTTCGAGAAGTCAACCCCGTCGCCGGTGATGGATGCGGGAAGGGCGAGCAGGAATAGCGCCAGGGTGCTGCAAGACAGAAAAGGCAGAGCCTTGTGGGAAAGGCGAGCACGCATAATTCAAACCCGGTTCAGGACGCGCCGCCCAGCAAACTGGCAGTTTAGCGATTCGGTTCCGCCGAGATCGTCGGCGCATCCTCTCGGTTTTTCACGATCGGACTTGCGCAATCTTTGATGAAGTCGAGCGAGATCTTATCGGTTCTTGCCGGATACAGCGCGTTTTGCTGCGTCGGGAGACGCCGGGGCGGCCTTCGCGGCAATATCGGCGAGCTGCTTCAAAAGAGCGTTGATGCCGCGCAGGCGCGTCCGCGTCTCCTCCCAATCCCGCATGATGACGAGGCGCTGATCGGGACGCAGCTTCGCGGTGCCGGCGTGCTCCTGTAGAAAGGCGACGAGCCCCGCCGGATTGGCAAAGCGGTTGTCGTGGAACGCCAGAACGGCGCCCTTGGGGCCAGCCTCGACGCGGTCGATGCCGGCATCACGGCACAGCCGCTTGATCGCGATAATCTCGAGGAGATTGTCGACCTCGGGAGGCAGGGGACCGAAGCGGTCGATGAGCTCCGCCGCGAAGGCGTCGATCTCGCGCCGGTCGACGAGCGCGGCGATGCGGCGATAAAGCCCAAGCCGCACGCTCAGATCGGCGACATAGGTTTCAGGGATGAGCACCGGCGTGCCGATGGTGATCTGCGGCGTCCATTCCTCGGGCGCTTCGCCGAGCTGTTCGACGCCGCTGCGCGAGGCGGCGATCGCCTCCGCGAGCATGTGTTGATAAAGCTCGATGCCGACCTCGCGAATGTGGCCGGACTGCTCGTCGCCCAAGAGATTGCCGGCGCCGCGAATGTCGAGATCGTGGCTCGCCAGCGTGAACCCCGCCCCCAATTGGTCGAGCGTCTGCATCACCTCGAGCCGCCGCTGCGCCGTCTGCGTCAGGGTCTTGCCTGCCGGGAGCGTCAGATAGGCGTAAGCGCGCAGCTTGCTGCGGCCGATCCGGCCGCGAAGCTGGTAGAGCTGCGCCAAGCCGAACATATCGGCGCGGTGGACGATCATCGTATTGGCGGTGGGGATGTCGAGGCCGGATTCGATGATGTTGGTGGAGAGCAACAGGTCGTAGGCGCCGTCGTCGAAGGCCGCCATGACATTCTCGAGCTCGCTCGCGCCCATGCGTCCATGCGCCACCGCGATCTTGATCTCGGGCACGAGCTGGGCGATCTCGCGGCCGACCTCGTCGAGATCGCTGATGCGCGGCGCGACATAGAAGATCTGCCCGCCGCGGTGACGCTCGCGCAAAATGGCCTCGCGCAGCACCACGGGATCATAGGGCATGACGAAGGTGCGCACCGCCAGCCGATCGACCGGCGGCGTGGCGATGACGCTCATCTCGCGCACGCCGGCGAGCGCAAGCTGAAGGGTGCGCGGGATCGGCGTCGCGGTGAGCGTCAGGACATGGACATTGGTCTTGAGCTGCTTCAAACGTTCCTTCTGCGCCACGCCGAAATGCTGCTCCTCATCGACGACGAGGAGCCCGAGATGGCGGAATTGGATACCCTTGCCGAGGAGCGCATGCGTGCCGACCACGACGTCGATGCGGCCTTCGGCGAGATCCTTCTTGATCGCCGCCGCCTCGCGCGTCGAGACGAGCCGCGAGAGCTGCGCGACACGGATCGGCAGGCCGGCAAAGCGCGCGGCGAAGGTGCGATAATGCTGGCGGGCGAGCAGGGTCGTCGGCACGACGACCGCGACTTGCGCGCCACTCATGGCAACGACGAAGGCGGCGCGCAAGGCGACCTCGGTCTTGCCGAAGCCGACATCGCCGCAGATGAGCCGGTCCATCGGCTTGCCCGAGGCCATGTCGTTGAGCGTCTCGAGGATGGCACGCTGCTGATCCTCGGTCTCGGGATAGGGAAAGCGCGCGGCGAACTCTTCATAGAGCCCTTCGGGCGGCGGCATGGCCTCGCCCTGGCGGAGCTGGCGCTCGGCGGCGACGGCGATGAGCTGGTTGGCGATGTCCTTGATGCGCTGCTTGACCCGCGCCTTGCGCGATTGCCAGGCGACGCCGCCGAGCCTGTCGAGCTGCGCGCCCGCATCTTCGGAGCCGTAGCGCGAGAGCACCTCGATGTTCTCGACCGGCACGAAGAGCTTGTCGTCGCCCGCATAGATGACGCGCAGGCAGTCATGCGGCGCGCCCGCCACTTCGAGCGTCACGAGCCCGTCATAGCGGCCGATGCCGTGCTCGGCATGGACCACGAGATCGCCGGTCTGGAGCGACGACACCTCGGCGATGAACTGGTCGAAATTGGCGCGCCGCTTCGGCGGACGGGCCAGGCGATCGCCGAGGATGTCTTCCTCGGTGAGAATGCTCGTCTCGCCGAAGGCGTAGCCGCGCTCGAGCGCGAGCACGGCGAGCGCGACCGCCGGGCCGGCCTGTGCCTCTTGCCAATGCGCGACGATCTGGAGGTCGTCGAGGCCGCGCTCGCGCAGCACGGCCTTGAGGCGCTCGGCCGAGCCGGCGCTATAGGCAAGAATGATCACGCGCCGGCGGGCACGCGTCTCGTCGCTCAGATAGTCGCGAAGCGCGTCGAAGAGATTGACGTTCGGATTGGCGCGCGCTTGGGCAAAACTGCGCCCTGGCCGTGCACCGGCATCGACGCTCTCGGCGTCATCGGGCCGGCTGAAGGGGCTGAATTGCCCGACGCGCCGGCCTCCCAGCGCGCTGCTCCATTCCGCCTCGTCGAGATAGAGCTGCTCCGGCCTCACCGGCCGATAGATCGGTGCGGCGCCGCGCGGCGCGCGCATCGCCTCGCGCCGCGCCGTATAAAAATCGGCGATCGCCGCAAGCCGTTCTCCGAAGGCATCCTCGGCCTGGTAATCGAGCGTGACGGCCGCACCGGACAAGTAATCGAACAGGGTTTCGAGGCTCTCGTAATAAAGCGGAAGCCAGTGCTCCATGCCGATGTAGCGACGGCCTGCGGTGACGGCCTCATAGAGCAGATCGTCGTCGGCCACCGTGCCGAATTGCTCGCGATAGCGGCTGCGGAACCGCTCGATCGCAGCATCGTCGAGCAGCACCTCGTTCACCGGCTGGAGGACGAGCCCGTCGGCCGTGCCGCTGCTGCGCTGCGTCAGCGGATCGAAGACGCGGACGGCGTCGAGCGTATCTCCGAAGAAATCGAGGCGCAAAGGCGCCGCCGCGCCGGAGGGAAAGAGATCCAGAATCCCGCCGCGCACGGCATATTCCCCGCGCTCGCGCACCGTGTCCGTGCGGCCATAGCCATTGCGCTCGAGAAAGCCGATCAGGCGATCGAAGGGAATGCGTCCCCCGCGGCCGAGCTTCAGCACGCGGCCTTCGAAGAGGCGGCGCGGCGGCAGGCGCTGGATCGCCGCATTCACCGTCGTGAGCACGATGCGCGGGCCGCCGGACGCGGCCCCATCGATCAGCCGGATAAGCGCGTCGATGCGTCGGCTCATGATCTCGGGATTGGGCGACACGCGGTCGTAAGGGAGGCAATCCCAGGCCGGCAGCGTGATCACCTCGATGCCGGGATGAAAGAAGGCGAGCGCTGCCGCGCAGCGCGCCATCCTCCCGTCGTCGAGGCAGATGTGCAGCAAGGTTCTGGCCGCGCGCTCGGCAACCAGACTGCCCAGCACGAAGGCGTCATGCCCCTCCGGTGCGCCGGAGATGGTGAGGCGCCCCGCAGGTGTCGGCTGCGCGGCGGCGAAGAAGCGGGCGATCGGGTTCACGCGGGTCGGGGCCGAAAGCGGAAATTGATCAAGAGGCGAAGCACATCCGTGTCGTGCTCGGCGGGCGGCGCGAGGCGGCCGGTGATCCAATCGAACAGATGGGAATCGCTGTTCTCCAGGAGCGCTTCATAACGATCAAGCTGCGCCTCGTCGAGGTCGCGCAGATGCGCTTCGGCGAAGGAGCCGAGCAGCAGATCGGTCTCCCGAGTGCCGCGATGCCAGCTCCGGAAGAGCAGACGCTTGCGGCGGATATCGAGCGGTTCGGCCATGCTGTACTCTGTGGATCGTCCTGCGTTATAGAGCCTTCTCGATCACGGCCCAACCCCTCGAACAGCCGCGTGCGTCCCGAGATCCTGTTCCCCTTGTTTGCGCCGGTGACCGCGCTGCCGGGCGTGGGGCCGCGCTTCGGCAAGCTGTTGGAGAAGCTGGCGGGCCCCCATGTCGTCGACCTCCTCTGGCATCTCCCGGACGGCATCATCGATCGCCGCTTTCGGCCGAAGATCATGGAGGCGCCGGAAGGCGCCATCGCCACGATCACGGTGGAGGTCGACGCGCATTTGCGGCCTGGCAATCCGCGCCAGCCCTATCGCGTGCGCTGCCGCGACGAAACGGGCTTTCTTCACCTCGTCTTCTTCCACGTCAAGGGCGACTATCTCGCGAAGCTGCTGCCGGTGGGATCGACCCGCGTGGTCAGCGGCAAAGTTGAGCATTTCAACAATCAGGTGCAGATCACCCATCCCGATCACATCGTCGATCCCGGCGAGAGCGATCGCCTCAAGCCGATCGAGCCGGTCTATGGGCTCACCGCCGGCTTGCCGCTGCGCACCCTCCAGAAGGCGGTCGCGGCCGCGCTCTCGCGCGTGCCCGCGCTCCCCGAATGGCTAGACCCCGGCTTCCTCAACCGGCGGGGATGGCTCGCCTGGGGCGAAGCGCTCGCGAAGTGCCATGCGCCCGAGAGCGAAGAGGACCTGCTGCCGCTGGCAGCGCCGCGGCAGCGTCTCGCCTATGACGAGATGCTGGCCAATCAGCTCGCGATCGCGCTCGTCCGCGCCCATACCAAGCGCCTTCCCGGGCGGCCGCTCGCGGCCCATGGGCGGTTGCGGCAGAAGGTGCTCGATGCCCTTCCCTTCTCGCTCACACCGTCACAGCGGCAGGCGCTCGCCGAGATCGCCGGCGACATGGCGGCGCCCTCGCGGATGTTGCGGCTCCTCCAGGGCGATGTCGGCAGCGGCAAGACGGTGGTGGCGCTCTTGGCCATGCTCGACGCCGTCGAAGCGGGCGCCCAGGCCGCGCTCATGGCACCGACCGAGATCCTGGCGCGCCAGCATTTCGCGACGCTGACCAAGCTCGCGGCACCCTCCGGCGTCAAGATCGCGCTGCTGACCGGCCGCGAGAAGGGACGCGCGCGGGACGCCCTGCTCGCTGCACTCGCTTCGGGCGAGATCGGCATTGCCGTCGGCACGCACGCGCTCTTCCAAGAGGATGTCATCTTCCACGATCTGGCACTCGCAGTGATCGACGAGCAGCACCGCTTCGGCGTCGAGCAGCGCATCGCGCTCTCGGGCAAGGGGCGTGGCGTCGACATCCTGGTGATGACGGCGACGCCGATCCCGCGCACGCTCATGCTCACCTCCTTTGGCGATCTCGATTCCTCGCGGCTCACCGAGAAGCCGGCGGGGCGTCGGCCGGTGACGACGCGCACGCTCCCTCTGTCGCGCCTCGACGAGGTGATCGACGGCGTCAAGCGGGCGCTGAGCCAGGGCGCCAAGATCTATTGGATCTGTCCGCTCGTCGAGGAATCCGAAGCGGTCGATCTCGCCGCCGCCGATGAGCGCCATGCCCAGCTCAAGGCGCTCTTCGGCGAGCGCGTCGGCCTGGTGCATGGCCGGATGAAGGGCGCGGAGAAGGACCGCGTGATGGAGGGCTTCGCCGCAGGCGCGATCGATCTTCTCGTGGCAACCACCGTGGTCGAGGTCGGCGTCGATGTGCCGGATGCGACGGTGATGGTGATCGAGCATGCGGAGCGCTTCGGCCTTGCCCAGCTTCATCAGCTTCGCGGCCGCATCGGGCGTGGCGACAAGCCCTCGGCCTGCCTCCTGCTTTATGCGCCGCCGCTCGGCGAGACGGCGAAGGCAAGGCTCGCCATTCTGCGCGAAACGGAGGACGGATTCCGCATCGCCGAGGAGGATCTGCGGCTCCGCGGCGCGGGCGAGGTGCTGGGCACGCGGCAGAGCGGCCTGCCCGAGCTGCGGCTTGCCGACCTCGCCGCCCATGCCGATCTCCTCGCCATCGCGCGCGACGACGCACGGCTCGTGCTGTCGCGCGATCCGGATCTATCGAGTCCGCGCGGACAAGCGCTGCGGACCTTGCTCTATCTCTTCCAGCGCGACCTGGCGGTGCCGTATATTCGCTCGGGCTGACCTCAGCCGCCTTTTCCTGGCAGCGCCGGGATCGATTTGACATAGACGGCGATCGCCCGCCGGTCGGCATCGGTCAGATGCGATGTATCCTCGACCACGTCGGACATGGGCGCTTCCACGAAATCGCCATTGGGCAGCATGCCCGTGGTCAAGAGCGTCACGACATCCTCGAGGCGCCACGTGCCGATGCCGTCCTTCAGATCCGCGGTGATGTTGGGCGCGTGCTTGGCGCCGGGACCCGTCAAGGTCCCGCCATTGAAACGGTGCGACGTATCGAGACCGCCGAGCCAGCCGCGCGGCGTGTGGCATTCGCCGCAATGCGCGACGGCGTTGACGAGATAGGCGCCGCGGTTCCACTCGGCGCTCTTCGCCGGATCGGGCGCGAGCGGTCCTTCGTCGAAGTAAAGCGCGCGCCAGAGGACCATGCTCGCCCGCATGTCGAAGGGAAACGGCACGTCATGCGGCCGGTTGGCGGTCGGTTGCGGCGCCAGCGTCGAGAGATAGGCCCTGATGTCGAGGATGTCGCGATCGGTCATCAAGGTGAAGGCGGTGAAGGGAAAGGCCGGGAAGTAGTGAGCCCCGCTCGGCGAGATGCCCTCCCGCAGAGCGCGCAGGAAATCCGCATCGCTCCAGCCACCGATGCCGTGCACCGGGTCCGGCGTGATGTTGCGACTGTTATAGGCGCCAAAGGGCGTCTCGATGGCCTTCCCGCCCGCGAAAGGGGCGCCGCCATGAGCCTTGTCGGTATGGCAGCCGGCACAGCCGGCCGCGACGGCGAGATACCGGCCGCGATCGACGGCAGCCGCATCACGGGGCGCCGAGACCTTCGCGAGGGGCGCGGCGGGAGGCGGCAAGCTGCAACCGAGAAGCGCGGCAATCGCCGCGACACCCAAGAGAAGAACAACGATATCAGGCCACGTCTTGACGCTTGCTAACATCCTGGGATTCCTCGCGCAGAAGGCTCAACTCACCTAATCACCGCGGCCGCCGACAAGTCACAACGCGGTGAGTGCCGATTTTTGAAGCCTTTCCGTTCCACAGCGGATTTACACTCACATTGCAAATTGCGCGTCCGTTCGCTGAACCTGTGCTGGAAATGGCGATCAGGTATTCGTTCCCCTTCGGCTTCTTGGCGATGATACCGCTGAGTCGGCTCGTCGGTCCGCTCATGCCTTGGGCGATCGTTCCGGCTTTCGTCGTTTTATTCCTGGTCTTCGACGCGGCGTTTGGCTCGTCGGAGCACGAAGAGCGCAACACCGGCTCGCGGCTTGCCTATCGGATGATTCCCTGGGCTTACATCCCGGTTCAGCTTGCCACGATCCTCTGGGGCGCCGTGGACGCTTCCCAGTCGACAAGCATCGCCGCGATCCTCGGCCTCGCCACCGCGACAGGCGGCGCCACCGGAATTTTCGGTATGCTCGCGGCTCACGAGATGATCCATTCTCGGGCTCGCGGCGAGCGTGCCCTCGGCCTCATGATGCTCGCCGGCGTCACCTACATGCATTTCCGCGTCTCGCATCTTCAGGGCCACCACCGCCTGGCGGCCACGCCGGCTGATTCCGCGACCGCGCGCCGCGGCGAGAGCGTCTATCGCTTCGTGCTGCGCTCCATCACCGGACAGCTTCGCGACACCTGGCGTTGGGAGCGTGACCGCACCGCGGATCGCGATTGGCCGCTTCTTGCCAATCGCTTGGTGCGCTATGCCGGAGCGACGCTGGTCATCTATGCGGCGTTCGACATTGTTCTCGGTTGGCGCTCGCTCCTTTTCCAGGGGACGCAGAGCGCCATTGCCATTCTGGTCCTCGAACTCTTCGACTACGTCGCACATTATGGATTGCTGAGGCGTGCGCTGCCGGGAGGCGGCGCTGAGCCGCTCGCCCCCTGGCATTCCTGGAACACGACCCGGCGATTCAGCAATTGGTGTCTGCTCAACGGCGGGCATCACAGCGCTCATCACCGCGCACCGGCCCGCGTCTATCAGGATCTTCGCCCCGTCCCGAGCACGCCGCGGCTGCCTTTCGGCTATGCCGGCACGATGCTGCTCGCTCTCGTTCCGCCGCTGTGGCGCCGCGTCATGGACCGCCGCTTGCAGGATTGGCGCGGGGCAGCACGATCTCCCGCTCCGCCGGTAGCGCGCCGTGCGCGGCACGACGATCGGGCGGCGTAACGATACCGGTGGAGATCACCATCTTGATCGCCTCCTCGACGGTCATCGACAGCACGATGACATCGCTCCGCGGCACGAAGACGAGATAACCGGAGGTCGGATTGGGCGTCGTCGGCACATAGACGCCGACCGTATCGGGTCCCGTGAGGTCGCCTACCTCGCCTTCGGTGCGCCCGGTGATGAAGGCGATCGTCCACATGCCGCGGCGCGGAAATTCCACCAGTACGGCCTCACGGAAGGTATTGGACTGCTTCGCCAGCACCGTCTCGAAGATCTGCTTCATCGCGCCATAGACGCCGCGGATGATCGGCATGCGCGCCAGGATGCGCTCGGAGATGCGGAGAAACAGGCGCCCGACGTAACCGGCAGTCAGCGCGCCAATGAGCGTGAGGCCGATCACGGCGATGACGAGGCCGAGACCCGGTATGTCGAAGGGCAGGTAGGTGGCGGGGTTGTAGGCGTCCGGCAACAACCGGCTCACCGAGCTGTCGATGAAATGGACGAAGAGCCAGGTCAGGTAGAGCGTGAGCGCGATCGGTCCCGTCACCAGGACGCCGGCGAAGAAATAGGCGCGCAGCCGCTCGACCACGTGGTTGCGCGGGACCTTGCCGGGCGGTGTGGGATTGGCGGGCGGCAATGCGGCGATCCGGCTCAGTCCTGGAGGAACGCGTTAAGAGCGCTCAGCGTCTCCTCCGGAGCTTCTTCCGGCAGGAAATGACCGCAGGGCAACGCCTCGCCGCGGACATCGACGGCCTTCTCGCGCCAAATCGACAGAGGATCGTAGAGCCTTCCCACGACCCCATGCTTTCCCCATAGCACGAGCAAGGGGCAGGCGATCTTCTTCCCGGCATCGGCGGCGTCATGCGCAAGATCGATCGTCGCCGCTGCCCGATAGTCCTCGCATGTGGCATGGATCGTCGCGGGATCGCGGAAACAGCGCTTGTACTCGGCGACGGCTTCGGCCGAGAACACGCCGTCCTTGCCGAGCGACCGGAAGATGCAGTCGAGAAAGTAGTCCGGCGCGCCGCCGATCAGCCGTTCGGGGAGATCGTGGGGCTGAATGAGGAAGAACCAGTGGTAGTAATATGTGGCGAGCGCCTTGTCGGTGCGAGCGAACACTTCCGCCGTCGGAATGATGTCGAGGAGGGCCGCGCGCTCGACGCTTGTGGGATGATCAAGGCACAAGCGGTGCAGAACGCGCGCGCCGCGATCGTGCCCGACCGCCTGGAAACGGGAGAAGCCGAGCTTCAGCATGACGGCGACCTGGTCGGCGGCCATCGCCCGCTTGGAATAGGCTGCGTGATCAGGATCGCTCCGCGGCTTCTCGGAATCGCCGTAGCCGCGCAAATCCGGGCAGATCACCGTGAAGCGATCGGCAAGCCGCGGCGCGATCTTGTGCCACATGACATGGGTCTGCGGATAGCCGTGCAGCAGCAGAAGCGGCGGGCCCTTTCCGCCCATCGTCACGTGAATCGCCGCGCCTTCGGTCGCTACTCGCGCGGTTGTGAACCCGGAAAACATGCGAACTCCGGCAAGGATTGGGCGCGCTGTCCGTTATACTGACGTTGTGCCGATAATGCACTCTACTGACGCCCGGAGCCCTTCGCCAGTGCCGAACGGAAATCCCCGCCTTCTCTCGCTCGCCACGGCGGTACCGCCTCATGCGCTGGGCCAAGCCGATGTCTCGCGGCGCGCTCGGCATCTCTTCTCCGCGGCGGCGGCCACCGACCTCGACCGCCTCATGCCGGTCTTCGCCAATGCCGGCATCGAGCGCCGATATTCCAGCGTACCACTCGATTGGTATGAGGACGAGCATGATTGGCCCGAGCGCAACAACCTCTATCTCGAGAATGCCGCGGCCCTCCTCGAGCAAGCGGCGCGCGATGCGCTGACGCTCGCCGATCTCGCGCCCGGCGACATCGACTCGGTCGTCGTCGTCTCCACCACCGGCATCGCCACGCCGAGCCTCGATGCCCTGGTGATGGGGCGGCTTGGCCTCAGGCGAAATGTGCGACGATTGCCGATCTTCGGGCTCGGCTGTGCCGGCGGCGTGCTCGGTCTCGCGCGCTGCGCGGATCTCGCACGCGCCGCGCCGGCGAGCCGCGTGCTCTTCCTCGTCGTCGAGCTCTGCGCTCTTTCCTTCCGCAAGAACGATATCTCCAAGAGCAATGTCGTCGCGACGGCGCTGTTCGGCGACGGCGCCGCGGCGGCGATCATATCCTGCGTGGGCGACGGCCCTTTGCTCGGTCCTGCCGGCGAATTCACCTGGCCGGACTCGCTCAATGTGATGGGCTGGGATGTTACGGTGAACGGTCTCAAGGCGCTCTTCTCACGTGACATTCCGAAACTGGTGCGCGACGAAATGCGCGACGTCACGATCGATTTCCTGGGGCGCCACGGCTATGCCCTTGGCGACATCGATCATTTCGTCTGCCATCCCGGCGGCGCCAAGGTTCTGACTGCCTTCGCGGACGCTTTCGATCTCTCCGCCGACAGGCTCGCCCAGGGACGCGGCGTGTTACGCGACTATGGCAACATGTCCGCCGCAACGGTGCTCTTCGTGCTCGAACGGACGCTGCGCTCGGGCGCACAGGGACGCATGCTGCTCACGGCGCTGGGCCCCGGTTTCACCGCCGGGTTCCAGATCATGGAGACCCGTTGAGCGCGGTCGCGATCGTCGTTGCGCTGGTCGCAGCACAGCGCATGGCCGAGCTCGCCTATGCCGCGCACAACACGCGCGCCCTCCTGGTCCGCGGCGGCGTCGAGACGGGCCGCGGGCACTATCCGCTCTTCCCGGTCCTGCACGCGGCTTGGCTCGTGGCGCTCCTTCTCTTTGTGCCTGCGCACGCGGCCATCGCCTGGGGATGGCTTGCAGTGTTCCTCGTGCTTCAGGCGCTGCGGCTCTGGGTGATCGTCAGCCTCGGCGCATATTGGACGACGCGCGTGATCACGCTTCCCGGTGCGCCTCTCATTCGCCACGGTCCCTACCGCTTCCTGCGCCATCCCAACTATGTCGTGGTCGCGGGCGAAATCGCGGTCCTGCCCCTCGCCCTTGGCGCCTGGCCGATCGCGCTCATCTTCTCGCTCTTCAATCTGGCGCTCGTCGCCTGGCGCATCCGCGTCGAGGAGCAGGCGCTCGCGCCGCGTCGCCAGGCGGCGAGTTGAGCGCCTGCTGCCCGCACCCTTACTTCTCGCGGAACGCTCGATGGAAGCTGTCGAGGATCGGCGACAGCGCATAGGCCGCGACCGTCGTCTCTCCGGTCTTGATCATCGCTTCGCTCGGCATGCCCGGCACCATCTTCACCTCGTCGCCGAGCGCGGCGAGCTCCGCCTCGTCCAGACGCAGCTTTGCGGCGAAGTAGGGCTGATTGGAATGCTTGTCGACGAGCCGGTCGGCGGAGACATAGATCACCGTCGCATCGATGGGCGGCGTGCGTCGCGACTTATACGGCAGGAGCCGCACCTGCGCGGGCAAGCCCTCATGGACGCGGTCGATGTCCTCGGGCCGCACCTGCGCCTCGACGATCAACCGATCGGCCTCCGGCACGAGATCCATCAGCGCCTCGCCCGGATTTATCACGCCGCCCGGCGTGTGGACATGTAGATCGGTTACGATGCCGTCGACCGGCGCCTTGATCTCGGTGCGCGCCATCACGGCGAGTGCCGCCTCCGCCTGCTCCTGAAGCTCATGGAGCTTCTTCTGCGTGTCGCGCAGATCGTCGGCGATTTCCTTCTGGTGGTCATTCTGCACGCTCAGAATATTGACCTCGGATTCCGCGATCGTCTGCTTGGCGCGGGCGATTTGCGCCATGGTGTCGCCGAGCTTCCCGTCGGTCTCCGCCGCGTCGCGCTGAAGCTGCAAGAGGCGCGGCTTGCGCTCCAGTCCCTTGCCGACCATCTCCCGCACGCCGACCAACTCCTCTTGCAGCAGCGCTGCGCGTCGTTGCAGTGCCGCCGCTTCCGATTTGTGTCCGGCGATCTCCTCATGCACCTGGTTGATCCGCTCGCGGATGGCCGAGATCTTGGACTCGAGCAGCAGTTGCCGCGTCTCGAAGATCTTCTGCTGTCCGGCCATCGCCGCCTGGGCCGCGGGATCGTTGGCGTTGTCGATGAGGTCGGGCGGGAACTGAATCGCCGGCGCGCCGTCGCGCTCGGCGATAAGGCGCGCCTCGCGTGCTTTTCCGTCCCAGAGCTGACCCCGCACCGTCTCGAAGGTGGTGCGCGCCTTGACGTCATCGAGGCGGATCAGCGTTTGGCCCGCGGTTACCGCATCTCCATCATGCACCAGGATGGCGGCGATGATGCCGCCTTCGAGATGCTGGACGGTCTTGCGGCTCGACTCCGATACCACGGTGCCGGTCGCGACGGCCGCGCTTTCGAGCGGGGCGACCGCTGCCCAGGTGCCGAAGCCGATGAGAAAGATGCCGATGAGCGCCGATCCCGCAAGGACGAGCTCGCGCGTCCGCGCAAGCGGGGTCGCCGGCACCAGCTCGGTCGGTTGGTGGATGGTGATCGTGGTCGTGGTCATGATCGCTCTCTCCTCACGCGCGCTGCGGCTGCGGTTCCGTCGTCTGCGCCGGCTTGTGCAGGGGCACCGCCGCTTGGCCCTTGGCGTTGACCGCGTTGAGGCGCCCGATGACGTCGGCACGGCTGCCATAGGCCTCCACCAAGCCGTTGCGCAGCACCAAGAGCTTGTCCGCGAGGCCGAGAACGCTCGGCCGGTGAGCGATCATGACGATGGTCGTGCCCATCTCCTTGAGCCGGGCAATGGCGTGGTGCAGCGCCTCCTCGCCTTCGTGATCGAGGCTCGCATTGGGCTCGTCGAGCACCACGAGGCGCGGATGGCCGAAGATCGCGCGGGCCAAGCCGATGCGTTGACGCTGGCCGCCCGAGAGCCGCAACCCGGCCTCGCCGATCTCGCTGTTATAGCCCTTGGGAAGCCGCATGATCGCCTCGTGCAGACCGACGAGCTTCGCCGCCTCGATGACGGCCGCCGGGCCGGCATTGCCGAGCCGCGCGATGTTGTCGCGCACGGTGCCCGCGAAGAGCTCGATGTCCTGCGGCAGGTACCCCACATGATGCGAGCCGCCGGAATCGTGCCACACATTGATCTCGGCACCATCGAGGCGCACCTTGCCGGCCGTCGGCGTCCAGGTCCCGGCGATCAAGCGAGCGAGCGTCGACTTGCCGGCCGCCGACGGGCCAATGATGCCAAGCACCTCGCCCGGCTTCATCTCGAAGCTCACGCCACGCAGGGTCGGCTCGTCCGCCCCCGGCGGAACGAAGACGAGACGCTCGACGACGAGCTCGCCCACCGGCCGCGGCAGCTCCATTCCGGGCTCCTCCATCGGAAGCGCGGTCAGGAGATCGTTGAGGCGGCGGCGCGCGAGCCGTGCCGTCACCAGCGACTTCCAGGTGCTGATGGCGTTCTCGACGGGCGAGAGGGCGCGGCCCAGGAGGAAGGACGACGCGAACATTGCGCCGGGACTCGCTTCGTGCCGGATGACGAGCCAGGCACCGGCACCGAGAATCGCCGTCTGCACGAACAGGCGGAAGAATTTGGTGATGGCGAGGATGACCGCGCCACGCGTACCGGCGGATTGCTGCGCGGCATTGGTGCCGGCGCTGTCTCGCCGCCACAGGCGCAGCACGCCCTCACCCATGCCCATCGCGCGGATGACCTCGGCATTGCGCAGCGCCGCCTCGGCGCGTTGATGCGTCTTGCTTGCCGCGAGATTGGCGTGGCGCAGCGGGCGCCGCGTCGCGAACTCGTTGAGAAGAGCCAAGCCGAACAGCAGAACGGCGCCGCACACGCCGATCATGCCCAGCATCGGGTGAAGCGCGAAGAGCGCCACGATGAAGATCGGCGCCCAGGGCGCGTCGAGCAACGGCGTGACCGAAGGGCCGGTGATGAAGCCCCGCACCGTGCCGAGATCGCGCAGACCTTGCGCCGCGCGCGCGGGATCGGAGCGGAGGGCGGCGCGTAGCGCACCCGAGAACACGGTCGGTCCCAGCCGGTCGTCGAGCCAATTGCCGATGCGGACCAGCATCTGGGCACGAATCGCGTCGATAAGCGCCAGGATCGCCATCGCGAAGGTGGCAATCAGCGTCAGCATCACCAGGGTGTCGCCGCTGCGGCTGGTCAGCACACGGTCGAACACCTGCATCATGTAAAGCGGAGACGCGAGCGTCAGCAAATTGATTGCAAGGCTGAATACCATGATGATGGCGAAGGCACCCCGACAGGCGCGCAGCGCCTTCTGCACTTCGTTCATATGCTCTGTCATGTCGTTCCCCAAAAGAAACTTGTGACCAAAAGAAATTCCCTAGCCCGGAAGAGCAAAGGCATCCGGTGTCTTTTGTTGGGCAAGGCGCCAGGGATGAAGAGAGTTTGGCACCGGCATGGTTAATTTTTGCTAACCATCGGTTCTGGAGATGTTCGGGAAATTTCAAGCGCGTGCTGGTTGAGGGCGCGGCTTCCGTCATTTTCGCTTAACCAATGATGTCTAACCTTGTGGCGCCTTGAAGAAACCGGCTGTGGAGCGCCATGACCGCGGCAAATAACGCGCTATTCCCCCTTCCTCCCGGCGCGACATCGAGCGTGGTCAGCAGCATTCGCCAGGCGGCCCGTGCAACCAATGTCGATTTCGGCTTGCTGATGGCCCAGGCGCAGCAGGAGAGCGGCTTCCGGCCGGACGCCAGGGCGAGCGGCAGCAGCGCTGCCGGCCTCTATCAGTTCATCGACTCGACCTGGCTCAGTTTGGTGCAGCGATTCGGCGCCAAATACGGGGTCGGCTCCTATGCCCAGAAGATCGTGACCGACTCCACTGGCCGTGCGACGGTCGCTGACCCCGGGGATCGCCGACATATCCTCGATCTGCGCACCGACCCCCGCCTCTCAGCGTCGCTTGCTGCCGAATATGCCAAGCTCAACAAAGGAGAGATCGAGCAGGCGCTCGGCCGTTCCGCCACCAATGCCGAGCTCTATATGGCGCATTTCCTGGGTGCGGGCGGTGCGACGACCTTCCTGAAGGCGCTTCGGAGCAATGGCAGCGCGGTCGCCGCCGATCTTTTGCCGGAGGCAGCGGCGGCGAATCGGACGGTCTTCTATGATCCGAGCGGCCGGGCTCGCACCGTGGGCGAAATCTTCCGCTCTTATGCCGACCGCATCGAGCGCGATGCTCACCAGTTCGCGGCCTCTGCGGGTGGCGACGCGCCAGCGATCTCCGCCTCGGCCGGCGGCGCACCAGGTTTCGCCCAGAGCTTGGGCTTCACGGGCAAAGAACTGACCGCGCCCTTGGCCGCAATGCTCGACATCTTCGCGGTCTCAGCGCTGAAGCTGCTCAGCGACGCGCCTTCTCCACCGCCTCCCGGCTTGGTGCGGCGAGCGCTCTGAAGTCACGCCGCTTGCGGCGCTTGGCGGGACGCCCGTGTCGCTTGCACCGGCTCCGCCGACCCCTCGGATGCTTCCGGACGCATCTTCATGTCCATGAGATGGCGCAGCATGTCGCGGCCGCGCGACAGACGCGAGCGCACCGTGCCTACGGGCACGTCGAGCACCACCGCGACCTCTTCATAGCGCATGCCCTCTAGCCCGACCAGCAACAGCACCTGCCGCTGCTCCTCGGGAAGGCGCGCCATGGCACGGTCGAGGTCGCGAAGCTGCAACGAGGCACCTTGCGTCGAAGGCACGGTCAGCACCGGCGCCACATCCTCGACGGGAACGTTGATCCCTTCGCGAACCGCGCGCCGCACATCATTCACATGCTGATTGTGCAGAATGGTGAAAAGCCAAGCGCGCAGATCGGTGCCGGGCTGCCAGAGATGCGACTTGGCCAGTGCGCGCACCAGGCAGCTCTGAACAAGGTCGTCGGCGCGTGCGGCGTCGCG
>Ga0070738_10003810_pt1 | contig 19059 bp, 11 predicted proteins | sample Coa_R2_2_FD_66446 | JGI IMG/M metagenome (GOLD analysis project Ga0070738, IMG submission 66446) | Surface soil microbial communities from Centralia Pennsylvania, which are recovering from an underground coalmine fire - Coalmine... | ecosystem: Environmental > Terrestrial > Soil > Unclassified ... | reverse complement strand
AGTACCCGCGATAAAGGGTTCCTCCTCGCGGGAGAACGACGGAACGATCGAGAACGTGCCGCCAGCATTGGTCAATGCTCCCGAAAAGAGTGCCAGGAAGCTACGACCAGGGGCAAGCAATTCCAGTTGATTGCCATTGGTCAAGCTACCAGTTGCCGTAGCGGGCGTATAGGTAAAGGCTGGGAACACTGAGCCTGTAGATGAACCTGGCGTGGCTGCAATGTTGAACTGTGAAAGTATGCCGTTAGAGGCATCGTAGTCAAAGGTCCCGGTTGCGCTGCCGCCATCTTTCAGTGTTGCCTGGAGATTCCAGGTCAACGCGGCTGCCGATGCCGGTACGGAACTGGCAACGATCGCGGTGCTTGCACTGATAGTGGCTACTGCCAGGAGAGTGCTTAATCTCAGGGTCATTGTTGATTCTCCAATAGGGCTAAACGTCTTGGAGATGCACGAAAAATTTCCCTAATCAAAGTCTCTTCGTGTGAAAGCCCCTTTAGAAGTGAGGCAATACACCAGGTCTATGGTGTACTCCTAAAGGTGCTTGACACTAGAGCAGTCGAAATCGCACCTGACGTCTATAACAGTACGTTTACTCCGGCTAAAGCGTTTACGAGGGTGGTCAAGCATCGAATTGGCACATGCTGCTCCGAGATCACTGCCGCTAGCCCGTGAGCCTGCCACATCGCACTTAATCCGGCACCTGAGCAGACAAAACGCGGTCTCACCAACCACAGTCGCCGCACAATCGCCCAGGGGACAAGCGGGAAATTGGCATAGCCGCACCATTCCCCTCATTCAGCCCAGCGCCGTAGCGCTACGGCTCACGGCACTGGTCACGAATGGCATGACTAGAGATATTTCTCCAGGGTCGTTGTCAGGGTGGTTTTGGGAACCGCACCAATCACGCGATCGACCGCTTCGCCAGCCTTGAACACAATCAACGTGGGAATGCTGCGGATACCGTACTGGCTGGCAACATCGGGATTGTCGTCAGTGTTGAGCTTGACAACTTTTACCTGCCCCGCATACTGGTCGGCCAATTCATCAACCACGGGGCCAACCATGCGACAGGGGCCACACCAGGGTGCCCAAAAATCCACCAATACCGGTAGATCGCTATCAAGTACTTGCTGTTGAAAGCTAGAGTCTGTAACCGAGGCGACGGATGACATGGCTTCCTCCTGATTGCGGAAGTTCAAAGGGCGTTAGCTCGAAGAGCGATAGTTCGAAAAGATTGAACTATAAAACTATAGCGCTTCGTGTGTCATAATGACAACTATGAGGCTGCTATATCACCCAGACAAAAAAGACATTTCTCTAGCAGGCGTTCTCTACGCGCTAGGCGATCCAGTGCGGTTAGAGATTGTGAAGCGACTGGCAGAAAAGGGCGAATTACCCTGCTGTGCGGCATTGGAAGTGCAGGTCGCTAAGTCAACGCTGTCTCACCACTTTAAGGTGCTGCGCGAGGCTGGTGTGTTGTACTGTCGCAAGGAGGGGACGCAGCACATGAACTCACTGCGCCGTGCTGACCTGGACGATCGCTTCCCTGGCCTGCTGAATACTGTGCTTGAGGCGGCTGTGCTACCGCATCGCTAGAGGGGACAATGGCAAGCCCTTGGCTGTAGCTCTACGATAGCGATCGCTGTCCACGCGCGGCTGAAGCGATTCAGAAAGCGGATTCCCATGCGGTGGTTGACCAATCGGCTCCATCCTCGCCGTTTGGATCCAGGCGATTGTTACGTGTTGGTCGTTCGGCGCTGGTGGCTTCAAGTCCTTTTGCTGATCGCCGTTTGTCGTTGACTACTCAGCAGAAGACAGAGGTTGTACCAGCGATGGTGGGGCGATCGCGGGCTCCCATCGGCTCAGGATTACCGCGTTTGTCGTATTGCCGACTACATTCAACACGGTCTTAAACCCGTCTACGAGGCGGTCAACCCCAGCCACGATCGCGACGCCTTCCAGGGGCAGCCCGGCGGCAGCTAAAACCGTTGTCATGGTAATAATGCCTGACCCCGGCACCCCTGGCGTACTGAACGAAACCAGGAATGAACTCAGCGCGATCGCCAGTACCAGGGATGATGTGATCGGTATGTGGTAGACCTGCGCGATGAACAAGGCATTGAACCCTTGCAGGATGGCAGACCCATCTCGCTTCAAAGCCGTACCCAACGGGATCGCAAAGCTGGCGATGTCTTCTCGCAGTCCGTAGGCCTCTTGAGCGTTTTGCAGCGCTATGGGCAGCGCGGCGTTGGAACTGGCCGTCCCAAATGCCAAAGACAATGCTGGAACCAAACTCTGAAAAAAGTGCAACGGCTTGGCTTTGAGGAAATAGAGAATCAACGCATACAGTCCAATCATCAGCAATGAACCAATCAACAAGCCCAGAACATAGACCAGTAACCGCAAAATAATGGCGAACCCCTCGATCGCGATCACGGAGCTAATGAGGGCAAACACACCAAAGGGAGCCGTATACAAGATTAGCGACAGGATCTTCTCAAAAATGGCGTAAATACTTTCGATGAACGCCACGAAAGGGGTCGCTTTGGCTCCAACTAGCTGGATCGCAACGCCGATTAGTGCCGCTGAAACAATGGTTTGTAGCAAATTGCCACTGGCTAACGCCGCTAATGGATTCACAGGGACTAAACTGACCAACCACTCCAGGAGTGACTCGCTCTGCGTTTTGGCTGCACCGGCTGTGAGCGTAAAGCCCGTGATGCCTGCACCCGGTTGCAGCACTACGGCCAGAATGATGCCCAGGCAAACCGCGATCGCGCTGGTGATCACGTAACTCACAATCAGCTTGACGGCGTACCGCCCGACTTGGGCAGCATTCTGGATACGCGTCAATCCCAGAATCATCGAGGAAAATACGATCGGCACTACCACAAACTGCACCAGTCGCAAAAAGACGTTGCCGATCGGGGCCAGAATGTAGCCATTCAGGGGCTCAATGCCACCGGGAAAAAATCCATTCAGCATGGCTCCAAAGACAATTCCGGCTCCCAGGGCCGCCAAGATGAGTGTTGATAGATTCATGCAGACGTTCCAGGCGTGATTGGTGCAGCGTCGCTCAATCTACCACCATTTGTACCGCCCAATCTGATCGCTGCTCTACAGATTCGGGGAAGGCTGAAACGCAAGCGGACTTGAACACTTGTGCCGTGTGCCGCGATCGCCCTCAATCCACCTCGAACTCGAAAGCCGACCACGATTTAGCCTACGCAGAAGGGGCCACGCTTCCCTGTGCTGTCGTCACGGTATGGCTGCAGCAACTCTCGGTATGAGAATCGCTGTGCCCCACAGGGGGCTGTCACAATGCGGATGACTCAAGGTAAGCTAATAAAAAGATTTGTCCGCGCCACCAAACGCAATTCATGGCTTCTCTGCCTAACTATCGTCCCAAGCAGCTTTCACTGGGTCCCCTCGAGTCCGAGATCCTGCACATCATCTGGGAACTGGGTACCGTTACCGTCAAAGATGTCCACGATCGCATTCTGTCTGATCCAGAGCGTGAATTGGCCTATACCTCTGTTACGACGGTTTTGCAGCGGTTGACCCAAAAGGGTTGGCTGGCTTGCAATCGTCAGGGACGCATCTACACCTGGCGAGCGCTCATTTCGCGAGAGCAGGCTCAGACGCTGAAGGCATACGAGCAGCTCAATCAGTTTTTGGCCGTGGGCAACCCCGATGTGGTGGCCGCCTTCGCCGATAGTCTGGATCAAAGCAGCGTAGATCAGATTGAAGCGATCGCGCAACGGCTCCGTGCTATTCGTCAAGCCAGGGAGGATCAGTAATGCATTTAACGTTATTGCTGTGTGGGCTGTCTCTGGCGTGGGGACTCCGGTTGCTGAAACTTTCCGCTAATGGCACCTGCCAACAGCGGTGGCAACGAGCCCTGGGGCAGTTTTTGTTTCCGCCCTTGCTGCTGTTAATGACGGCGGCGGCTCTGGTAGGGATGGGCCCTCAAGGGCAGATGGTACGCTGGTGGGAAGGCTGGTTCAGCTATTTGCTTGCCGCTGGGTTTTTGGGCTGGGCGGCGGCTCTGGCAATCAAGCTACTGCGGGACGGGAAACGATCGCTGCTGCAAGTTCGTACCTATCCTCAGCTTGATCTTCGTGGCCGTGCTGGTCGCCTTCTGCCCACACCGATCCCGTTTATTGCTCAGGTGGGCTTCTGGCAGTCTGAACTGGTGGTCAGCCAGGGACTCATCGATACGTTTGGGGATGACCATGTAGAAGCGGTCTTGACCCACGAGCAAGCCCACGCGCACTACCGCGATACGTTCTGGTTCTTCTGGTTGGGTTGGCTCCGCCGCGTGACCGTATGGCTGCCTCAAACGGAGGCACTCTGGCAAGAGCTATTGCTCCTGCGCGAACGTCGGGCCGATCGCTGGGCCACCCAAACGGTGGACACGCTGCTGCTGGCTGAATCATTGCTCCAGATGGTCAGTGCCCCGGAACTGTACTCCGAAAATTTTTGTGCTGCGTTTAGCAGTGCAGCACCGCGCGATCGCCTCGCGGAACGGATTGAGGCACTGCTATCAGAGCCAGAATTGGCCCAATCATCGCGTCCCTGGATGTGGGTATGGCTGCTGTTGGCGTTGCTGCCACTGACGGTTGTGCCATTCCACTATTAGCGGTTTCACGGAAAGTTACGAGTTATCCACGAGTCATCAATGGCTCCATCAGTGCTAGGTTGCAGGCTAGAGTGATCGCGATGCCCTCTCTAGATTTCTGACGCTTCAAAGCACTATGTCCAATGCTCCCCTGCCTGCCAATGAATTGGCCAGAGTCCAGGCACTGCAAGCGTGCCGTATTTTAGACACGCAGCCAGACAAGACGTTTGATGATGTGACGCAGCTAGCTGCTTATATCTGTCAAACGCCCATAGCGCTGGTCAGCCTGGTAGACTCTGAGCGACAGTGGTTTAAGTCTAGAGTGGGTCTGGAGGCAACACAAACCCCCCGCGATATCGCGTTTTGTGCCTATGCCATCCTCAAACCAGAAATTTTTATCGTGCCCGATGCTCTGGCAGATGAGCGGTTCGCCCAGAATCCGCTGGTCATAGACGAACCCTTTATCCGGTTTTATGCTGGCGTGCCCTTGACTACGGTTGATGGGTACGCGCTCGGCTCCCTGTGCGTCATTGACACCGCACCACGTCAGTTGACTCCAGAGCAGATCGAATCGCTCTACACGTTGGCACGGCAGGTAACCAGACAGATTGAGTTGCGCCGAAGTCTGGCCGGGTTAGAGCGACTGGAAGCCGCGCCGGAACTGCTAACCAAAACGCGGCGGCAATTTTTACGACGGGCCGGGTGGGGGTTGGGACTTGCAGCGACGGTGCTCGTGACTGCTGGCGTCACATCATACCGCAGCGTCACGAATCTGGTAGAGTCCTACCGTACGGTTTCTGTTCAGCACGAAACGCTGGAGCAAATTCATCGGACGTTTTCCCAACTCAAGGATATTGAACTGAGTGAGTATCGCTATGCGGTTTCAGGCCAGAAGCAAGACTTAGCGCTGTATGATACGGCTCTGGCTGCCGCGAAACAGCATGTCCAGACCTTACGGCAGTTGCTGGCTGGCGATCCCAATCAACAGCAGCAAATTCAGATGCTGGAGCGGATGATTGGGCAGGAAACGATCGAAATGCAAATCATTGTCGATCGACGCCAGACCGGGGGTGCAGATGCAGCGCTCCAAGCCGTCCATAATGCTGACCAGCAGGATAAGGTGGTCGATCACCCTCAGCCACTCCTGCAAATCGAACGTGAAGAAACCGCTTTTTTACGGCAATGGAATGCGGCGGTCGAGCAAACCGCCCGTCAGACGGGTGAGGGGTTGCTGAGCAGTCTGGTGCTTGACCTCAGCACGCTAATACTGATGTTTTACCTGGGCTATCGCGAAATTACAAAGCGCCATCAAACCGAAATTGAGCTGAAGCAAGAGCGCGACTTAACGGCTGCCATTACCGACACGGCAGGTGTGCTGATTGTAGTGCTCGATCGTGATGGCAAAATTGTCCGGTTTAATCAAGCGTGCGAATCGGCAACAGGCTACGCCGTGGAAGAAGTGAGGGGTAAATGCCTTGAAACCATTTTTCTGTTGCCAGATGAGGTGGCTGCAGTGCAAGCGATCTTTGCAAAACTGCAGGCAAAACAGATCGTTGCCAGTCGGCACGACCAGCACTGGATCACACGCACAGGCGATCGTCGTCTTGTGGCCTGGTCTAGTACCAGTATTACCGACGCGAGTGGCGAGGTCAGGTATATCGTACAGGCAGGAAACGATATCACAGAGCTACGGCGCTCTGAAGCTGCCATGCGGGACAGCGAACACAAGTATCGCTCTGTCGTGGACAGTGTGCGAGAAATTATCTTTCAGCGCGACATTGCAGGGGCATGGACGTTTTTGAACCCTGCCTGGACAGAGATTACTGGCTTTTCCATCAGCGAGAGCCTGGGTAAACAGTTTTTGGAATTTGTCCATCCCGACGATCACTACCGCGTCTTATCCACCGTGCGGCCCGTGCTGGAAGGTCAGTTGGAGTATGCTCGTCATGAAGCTCGCTACCTGACCAAAGATGGGAACGAGCGTTGGATGGAAACCTTTGTTCACCTGACTCGAACGGCTAACGGCATCGCCACGGGGGTATCTGGCACGCTCAAGGACGTTACCGACCGCAAGCAGGCGGAACATCGGCGGCAGGCCCAGTACGAAATCACGCATGTTCTGGCGACGGCTACTACACTCAGCGAAGCCACTCCAAAGATCTTGCAAGCGCTTTGCAAAAGCTTGCACTGGGATGTTGGACAGATCTGGAGTGTGGATCCCAATACCGGCGTGATGCACTTTGTGGAAACCTGGCATAAACCAGGTCTGGACGTTGTCGAGTTTGAGGCCAATGCGCGCCAACTGTCCTTTATTCCCGGTAGGGGGCTCGTAGGTCGCGTTTGGGCCGAAAAAAAACTGATCTGGATCCCCGATCTCCTGGTGGAACAGAACTTTCAATACGCCCCAAGTGCTATTTGTGCCGGACTCCATCAGGCCTGTGGGTTCCCAATTTTAGCGGAAAACACGGTTTTGGGCGTGATCACAGCATTTAACCAAAAGCCGCAACGGCCAGATGATGACCTCCTGGATATGATGACCGCGATCGGGCGGCAGATTGGGCAGTTTATCGAGCGCAAGCGCGTTGAAGAAGAGATCCAGCGGCAAAATCATCGATCGCAGATTGTGTCAGCGATCACGCTGCGCATTCGGCAATCGCTCGACCTGAATGAAATTTTGCGCATCACGGTGTCAGAAGTCCGCGAATTTCTGCAAACCGATCGCGTTTTGATTTATCGCATCAATCAGGTTACAGGGACGCTCGCTGCCCACGCTACAACACCGGAATGGGATATTAGCACTGACCTTGAACTCCATCGAGTATGGCACCGGGTAGACGAATTTACCTACTCCCCCAGCCGAACCCTGGTCATTAACGATGCTAGTCAAGCGTTTGGTGAAACCAGCCAGGGATCATTGCCCAACAGTTTTCTGGAACTACTCCAAAAACTTCAGGCCAAAGCGGTTCTGGCCGTACCAATCCTGCAGGGTGAAAAGCTGTGGGGCACAATGGCTGTCCATCAATGCTCGGTTCCGCGTCAATGGCAGCTATTTGAGATCGATTTTTTGAGTCAGTTGGCGAATCAAGTTGGTGTGGCGCTGGCCCAGGCACGCCTGTTAAGTGTAGAGGTGCAGCAGCGTCAGAAGCTAACCCAGCAAAATCTGGCGCTGAAGCAGGCGCGCAAATCAGCCGAGCAGGCGCGTAAAGCGGCAGAGCAGGCACGTAAAGCGGCGGAGCAGGCCGCACAAATCAAGAGTAATTTTTTAGCCACCATGAGCCACGAGATTCGGACGCCGATGAATGCTGTGATTGGTATGACCGGCTTACTGCTGGATACAGAACTAGACCCACAGCAACGAGATTTTGCCGAAACGATTCGACTCAGTGGTGACAATCTGCTCACGTTAATTAACGAGATTCTGGACTTTTCCAAGCTGGAAACCGGCGAAACTGAACTGGAGATACTGGATTTTGATCTGGGCACCTGTGTTGAGGAAGTGGCTGAATTGCTGGCTACGACAGCGCACATGAAAGGACTGGAAATTGGAGCCTTAATTCCCCAGGCAATTCCGACCTCGCTGCGGGGTGATATTACGCGGCTGCGTCAGATTCTCATCAACCTGACGGGAAATGCCATCAAATTTACGCATCAGGGAGAGGTGTCCATTCGGGTTGTCCTGGTCGCTGAGACTGAAACCACAGCAACGATTAAATTCCTGGTCAGGGACACGGGCGTGGGCATTCCTAAATCGGCGCAGCAAAACCTGTTTGAGCCGTTCACGCAGGGTGATCCTTCAACGGCGCGCAAATACGGCGGTACGGGGTTAGGGTTAGCAATTTGCAAGCAGCTAGTTGAGCGCATGAATGGGACGATCCGGGCTGAAAGCAATCCGGATGAAGGGTCTACCTTCTGGTTTACCATCACCTTTGATAAGCAGCTACCGCCAGCGCCGCAAACCCCCACGATCGCGCCCCCAAGCCCGCTTACAGGACTGAGACTGCTGGTGGTTGATGCCAATGCAACGAGCCGTGAGATGCTGCGTTATCAAACGGCTACCTGGGGGATAACGGTGGACGAGGCCGCCAACGCGATCGCTGCGTTACAGATGCTCACTGATGCGGTTGCGATGGGGCAACCTTACGATCTGGCGATTCTGGATCTACAGATGTTGAACATTGATGGCAAAATGCTGGGTCAATCGATCAAGGCCAATCCTGCCCTGAGCGCGTTACCACTCATCACACTGACATCGCTGAAACATCGGGATCCACAGCAGCTTTTAGAGCAGGGATTTTCAGCGTATCTGGTAAAACCCGTACGGCAATCACGGTTGTTTGACTGCCTCATGAGTATTATGAACCAACCAGGCGACATAGCCGTCACCCACCGAACGAATCCATCGCCGCGGACCAGTGTAGACCCATCGGCTAGTACCCCAGACCGAGCCATGGGACAACCCGGCAAGTTAAAAATCTTGCTGGCTGAAGATAGTGCCGTCAATCAAAAAGTGGTGCTGCATCAGTTAAAGAGCCTTGGCTGTGCTGCTGATGTGGTGGCGAATGGGCAGGAAGTGCTGGATTTAATGGCACGCATTCATTACGACATCGTGCTGATGGATTGCCAGATGCCGATTATGGATGGGTATGAGGCAACCCGCGCGATTCGGCGGTTAGAAGCGCTAAACCAGCACACGGTCATCATGGCGATTACCGCCAATGCTATGACGGAAGACCACGATCGCTGTTTGGCTGCGGGGATGGACGACTACCTCACGAAGCCAGTTCGAAAAGAAGAACTGGCCGCCAAGCTGGCCCATTGGAGCCAGGTGCTTCAGGAGAATGAACAGGCTGACAATGATGCGTTACCACTGGCTGCCCATGCGCCGTTGGTACGAATGCCTGGGGATAGTGGGCAGGAAAAACCGACTGAGCTGATTGACTGGCAGTACTTGCAGCAGGTATCAGCAGGCAACAATGCCTTTGAGATCGAAGTATTGCAGGTTCTGCTATCGGCGGTGCCAGAACGGTTACAAACCCTCGAAAGCGCGATCGCTGTCCATGATTTTGCTCAAATGGAACAGGCCGCACACTACATCAAAGGCGCTACCGCCAGTTTGGGGGTTCGATCAATCGAAAAGCTGGCTGGAAGATTGGAGCAACAGGCACGGCAGAGGCAGCTTGACCATCCTGAGCAGCTACTACTGCTGATCAAGCAAGATCTAACTGGCTTGCAGCAGGAGGTCGATCGCAAGTTAGCGCTACCGCAGTAGTGCCAGAGTCAGGCTGAGGAGCAGTAATCCCACCAGCGCAATCCAACCGATATGGCGTTTAAGCCACACTTTGAGGCGAAAGCTGCTGGGGTATCCGGGTGTTATCGTCCTTGGTTGGTTCACATTGTCGTAGAGGGTACAGTCAAATGCGTTGGGACGCTTAGGAAACGTGCAGGTATCATCTGCATGATAGGTACAGCTCAAACACAATGGCTCATCACCCGTCGCCTGGTGGAGCGGCATTCCTGGATGGCCATGCGCTTTGAGTGGTGTGCGGCAGTAGGGACAGGCGATCGCCTGAGCCTCAACCGGTTGGTGACAACGAGGGCAGTCTGGCATTAGCAGTGGTGCGTGAAATCGATCGTTACGACCATTACAACACCTCGGCGATCGATTATGCGTCTGGCTTCGCCTTGGCTGGAACTGGGTTGACGCGAGCGCCTTCCACGATCTCATCGGTTGGGTTGACGACTAACTGTTCGTTGCCGTCCAGGCCCGCCGCCACTTCGACCTCACTCCCGTAGTCACGACCCAGCGTTACCTTCTGATAGTGGATTTTTTGATCGGCCCCAACCACTGCTACCATTGTGCCGTCTGCCTTCGTCACCAGCGCATTCGCAGACACCATCAGGGGGATCGTTGCTTGATTCAGCACAAACTGAACCTGCGCGTACATGCCTGGCAATAGCTTTAAACCGGGGTTGCTCACTTGTACCTCAGTGTGCAGCGTGTGAGCGTTGGCATCCAACGCGCTTGCCGTCCGGGTCACTCTGCCCGCAAAGACCTGTTTCGGCAATTCACGCACCAGAACATTGGCCGTCTGGCCGGGACGAATTGAGGTGACGTAGTTTTGGGGCAGGTCGATGTAGATGCGAAGCGTGTTTGGCTGCGCAATTTTGTACAGCCAGACAGCGTTGCTGCCGCCACTACCAGCGGTAATGAGTGCACCAGCCTCCACGTTGCGTGCCGTAATCACACCGCTAAAGGGAGCCGTAATCTGCTTGAATGCCTGCATGGCTTCTAACCGCCGGACGTTTGCCTCACTGGCTTTGATATTGGCTTCTGCCGATTGCACGTTGGACTGGTTGGCGTTAATTGTTGCCTGGGCAACTTTGACATTTGCCTTGTTTGCGTCGGCGGCTGACTGCTTTTCGTCATAATCTTGGCGTGCTACGGCACCCTCTTTCTGAAGGACATTCCACCGCTGAGAACTCACCTGGGCAAAGTTGGAGTTTGCCTGGGCCTGGGAGAGTTGCGATCGCGCCTGTTCCAGGTTAGCGAGGGTTTGCATATAGGCAGAACGGGTTTGTGCGAGGGCGGCGCGGGCTTGCTCCAGCTCTTGATCGACTTCAGGCGAGTCGATCTCTGCAAGCAGTTGTCCCGCTTCGACGCGATCGCCAATGTCCACCAGCCGTCGGCTGAGATAGCCATTCGTGCGCGCATAGATGGTCGTATCCTGGATAGCCTGAATACTGCCGGGAAGGGTTAGATCGGCTTTGGCGTTGGCGCGATGGGGTCTGATTGTATTGACGGTCAGCACACCTGTTTTGGCTTCCTTAGCGGAGGCGTTGATTTCGGCTCCCCGCTGGAGCCGGGGCACAATGCCCACTATCAGGAGGGTGGCGAGGACGGCCCCAAAGCCCAGCATTGCCATTCGGAAGCGTGGTGCGTCGTGAGTCATTGCCAGTGTGGTTCCAGTCGTGGTAGTAGAGTATCCGTTGCCGTTGGGTTGCCCGGTGGATGATTGCCCGGTGGATGATTGATTATGTTGAGGTGCCATTGCGACGATCCTTTGGTGAGATTACGAGTGTGTGATTGAGAGTGATTGGAGGGAATGATGCTTGCTCTCTTGCCTAAAAGCGGCTGCACATATAAATTTGGGCTTCGTTGGTAGTCTGTCCGGGGGACTTCCCCCCGGTCCCCCGCTGTGTGGGGTCCTAACTCCCCCACACCCCCCGAATAAGAGTGTTGAGGGTCGGTAGCGACGTTGGTTTATAGGGTGAAGGCTTGCAGCGGTGATTGATTGGGTAAGCCATGGTCTTGCGAGAAGGGTCAGGGTTTAACAAATGCAAAAAGCTTATTTTCAGTGCCATTTACTCATGCTCCACTGCAATGCGAAGCGCTCTATGCTACCCACCAACATCCCCTTTTGGAGGGGGTTCGGGGGACGCAACCGTCCCCTGAATTTGGGGGTTGGGGAATCCCCCCAAAAGGGTCGGATTCCGAAGACTTTTGCATACATGACAACTGTGAGGGGAAGTAGGCATTCAAGAATCCATCACACATCAATGAGAAATGCTCGAAGGCGCGATCGCGCCTTTAACTCATCCTTCCCAATCACCTAATGCGACTGCGAAGCAATTGCCGTTTGCTCCTGCCATTCCCGCTCCTCCTCCTCAAGATTCTGCGGTTGTTTCCGCCGTAGCTTGCTGTAGACCACAGGCACGAAAAACAGCGTGGCAAACGTGGCGGCACTCAGCCCGCCGATCACCGCACGTCCTAATGGTGCATTTTGTTCACCGCCTTCGCCCAGACCCAGCGCCATCGGCACCATGCCAATAATCATGGCAAAAGCGGTCATCAATACCGGACGCAGCCGGGTAAAGCCTGCCAAGAGCGCTGATTCGTAGGCTCCTTTGCCCAGCAGTCGCTGCTGATTGGCAAACGTTACTACCAGAATGCTATTGGCCGTTGCCACCCCGATGCTCATAATAGAACCCATCAGTGACGGGACGCTAAATGTCGTCTGGGTGGCGAACAGCATCCAGACAATGCCTGACAGCGCACAGGGCAGCGCCATCATAATGATCAACGGATCGAGCCAGGACTGGAAGTTGACGACCATCAGGAAGTAGACCAGCATGATCGCGAAGAGTAATCCCAGGCCGAGGCTGAGAAAGGACGATTTCATGGTGCCGACCTGTCCCCGCACTTCAATAAAGCTCCCTTTGGGCAATTTGGCTCTGGCCGCAGCGACGATGCGATCGATCTCCTTCGCTACTCCACCCAGGTCGCGATCCTGCACGTTGGCATAGATATCAAACACAGGCTGGACGTTATAGTGGTTGACCACCGAAACGGTCTTGCTACGCTTCATGGTCGCCAGGTTGGTGAGCAGTTGCGGCGTTCCCGTTTGTCCGTTAATGGGTGTGTCGCCGACCGCGTCCAGGGAATCAATTTTATCTGTTGGGGTTTGTACGGCAACAAGATAATTCACTCCCGTTTTGGGACTCAGCCAGTAGTTGGGCGAGGCCTGTCCACTGGATGCCAGAGAAGTTAGCACGTTATTGGCCACATCGCGCTGGGTCAGTCCGGCTTGCTGTGCCTGGGTGCGATCGACGGTGATATCCAACTGGGGTGCATCCACCACTTGATGCAGGTGCACATCGACGGCACCCGGAATCTGGGCCACCTGCGACTGAATTTGCTTGGCAATGCGGTAGTTGGTCTTGGCATCGCGCCCCAGCACCTGGATGTCGATCGGGGCTGGCAACCCAAAGTTGAGAATCTGGCTCACAATGTCTGCCGGTTGAAAGAAGAACGACAGTTGGGGAAACTCCTGCCGCAGCTCTTTGCGAAGCCGCTTCACGTATTGCCAGGTTGGCCCGTGATGATTTTCATCCAGCGCTACCAGGATTTCACCATCCGCCGAGCCGATCGTGGCGCTGTCGCTGAAGGCCAGGTTGATGCCACCCACGGGCAACCCAATATTGTCGAGAATCGTTTTGACTTCGTCCTTCGGAATCACCTGACGAATCTTATCTTCTACCAGCCCAAAATAGCGCTCGGTTTCTTCGATGCGAGTCCCCGCTGGAGCGCGAACGTGGAGGCGAAACTGGCCTGCGTCCACGGTTGGGAAAAAGTCCTGCCCGACAAACGGCACGAGCACCAACCCACTGGCGAAAAACGCGATCGCCACAAACAAGACCCAGAGGCGATGGCTCAAGCTCCAATCCAGCGCACCACGGTAGCGATCGCGCATCCCATCAAACCGCTGATTGAACCCATCGTGCAGTCGTAAAAAGAAATTTGGACGCGATGATGTTGCGTGATGTCCCCCTACCTCTCCCTGATATAAATGCAATTCAGCGGGCAGCAAATACTGTGCCATTACAGGCACTAACGTCCGCGAGAGCACATAGGACGACAGCATGGCAAATACCACCGCCATTGCGAGCGGTGTAAACAACGATTGGGAAACCCCCGTCAGCAAGACGACAGGCGTAAACACAATACAGATACAGAGTGTCGCCACCAGCGCAGGCGTCGCAATTTGCTGAGCACCGTCTAAAATTGCTCGTTTAATCGGCTTTCCCTGCCCCAGATTACGGTGGATATTTTCAATTTCCACTGTGGCATCATCCACCAGAATCCCGACTGCCAGCGCCAACCCGCCCAACGTCATCACGTTCAGGGTTTGCCCCAGCAGGTTCATGATGAGAATGGAACAGAGAATGGAGAGCGGAATGGAAACTGCCACGATGATTGTGCTGCGCCAGCTACCCAAAAATAGCAGAATCATCGCTGCGGTCAGACAAGCCGCAATGACGGCTTCTTTCACCACGCCTTCCAGCGATGCCCGCACAAAAAGGGATTGGTCAAACAACAGTTTTGTATCCAGGTCAGGCGGCAACGTGGACTTGATCCGTGGCAAAACACCCTTGATGCGGTTCACCACATCTAACGTTGAAGCGCCGCCATTTTTAAGAATGGTCAGCAGGCTGGCTCGCTGTCCATCCTGACGGACCACATTGGTCTGCACGGCAAATCCATCATGCACTTGTGCCACATCGCGGATATAAACGGTGGTGCCGTCAATCTGCTTAACGGGCAGGTTGTTCAACGCGTCCACAGCGTCAGTACTGCTATTCAGGCGTACACTGTAGTCGCGATCGCCAATCTTGGCATTCCCCGCAGGCAAAATCAGGTTTTGGGCACTAATGGCATTCACCACATCAGTGGATGATAGCCCCCTGGCATAGAGCGCTTGCGTATCCAGATCCACCATGACCTGACGGGCTTTGCCACCATAGGGCAGTGGAATGGATGCCCCCTGCACCGTTGCCAGTTGTGTCCGAATAAAGTTCAGCCCCAGATCGTAGATCTCCTGCTCTGACAGCGCCTTCGATCCAACACTCATCTGCAAAATTGGCACACTAGAAGCGTTGTAGCGAAGAATGAGCGGGGGGACAATTCCCGGTGGCAGCACCCGTAAAATTGTTTGAGAGACGGATGTTAATTGGGCGACAGCGGCTTCAACCTTTGCACCTGGCTGAAAGAAGACTTTGATGACGCTGACACCGCGCATGGACTGTGATTCCATATGCTCGATGTCGTTCACAGTGGTCGTAAACGCGCGCTCACTGATGGTGACAATGCGCTTTTCCATCTCGTCCGGCGAAACGCCCGTGTATGACCAGATGACGCTGACCACGGGAACATTAATTTCTGGGAAGATGTCTGTCCTCATGCGGGTAATAGTCATTACCCCCAGAATGACAATCAATAAAGCTGCAACGACAAAGGTGTAAGGTCGGCGCAGCGCAAGACGAACAATCCACATAATTCGTGTGTCCGCGAAAAGAACAGTGCTTGGTAGAAGCCAGAATGGCTATAAGTGCGCTAACAAAACGTGTTCGAAGAAATTAATGCTTAAAAAGTTGACCTGAAACTAAAAACGGTGTCAAAACAGGCGGCTTAAGTGCGAGTGGTCAGGGCCAAAACGGCCGGGGCAAGTACGCAGCATGGCCGTTTATACTCATGGACAGCATTCCTAGTCGGGCAAGACAGTCAGCAGCGCGGCCTGATCAGCGGCAGACAATGCCTCTGCCTGACCGGACTCTGACAGTTCTCTGGTTAACTGCTGCGTCAACCACTGAATTTCGGATTCGATGACATCGAGCGATCGCTGCCAAACAGCCTCCTGATAAGGATTTGCTTGTTTTGGCTGCGCTTGGCGATGGGCCAAGCGTAGGCGACAGCTCATCAACCGATGCTCGAGTAACTGTACGCGTTCAGCAGGCTCCAGGTGATTGAAAAAGAAAACTTTGATGGCAAACCGAGAGCGAGAATTGACCCAGCTTTCGTGTGGATGCGCTAGCATCTCCTGATGCCAGCGCTCTCGTCCCAGTGCCGTAATTTCGTAAGTTTTACCAGCCTGACCAAATTCAGACGTCGTTTCGGGGAGTAACCGAACCTCACCTTTCTCCTCCATTCGCCTTAGCAGTGGATAGATGGCACCACTGTTAACGCTCACGCAGCAACTCATAAAAAACTCTAGCTGCTGCATTAGACGATAGCCATTGAGCGGTTCCGCCTGTAGAAAGCCGAGGGCTGCAAGTCGAAGCATCTTACTGCTATGTCAAACTGATATGTCGAAAACTGTAGCAGACTCAGCGGTGTAACACAAGTTTTTGACAGAAGGAATTTGGTCTAAATCGTTTGTGCTGGAGACTTTCATCGATCCACCCCCTGTTGCGCGATGTACAAAGGCGCATTGAGCGCAGCAAGAATCTTAAAGAAACCGCCGCGATCGCTCTTATTAATAAAAGACATCAAATAGACACCACCAGAAATAATTTTTTCTGTACTCAAATAGATGATAAAGCTATAAGATTCTGCGGTTTTAGCTCAAGAATTTATTGCTTCTCTTATTTTCGAATAAGTCTAATGTTTGCTTAGCCATTCATTTGAATTCCAGTGTAAAAGCATTAAGATACGCGGAAAATTTTCGAATATTCAGATCAAGCTGCTACGTCTGCAGAAATTATCTTCATAAGTAGTAAGCTTGGGATCTTATGCTGACTCGTTCTGCCCATCCACCCAGTTTAGGATCTTAGGCGGAAAATTTTCGTTTGGTAATTATTAGCTGCTTCTGCACATGAGTCTTGCACTTGTGGTGGCGGTCGACTAATGGAGTCAGTCAAGAGCGGATTTTCTAAGGAGAGACTACGCCACCTGTTGAGGCAATGGTAAAGGCATCGGGGAGATCAGGAAGAAGTGGAGAAGGTGATCGTGACGATATCTTAATCACAAGTTTGTTAAGCCCCAGCCGAATAAAGGCGATTGTTGAAGAGTGCGAACCATTCAGGAAAAGGATTAACTTATGTATCACGGGGCTCGTTTTCTGCTTGCGATTGTGATCTCACTCGGCATATTCTTTCGCGTGGTAAATTTAGACCAAAAAATAGTTGACTGCGATGAATGCATTACTCAAGTTCGAGCAGCAGCATATGAAACTCATCAGGGGAAGTCGGTGGAGCAAGCTGTTCAACGCGATCGAGTAGTGATACCGGAGGAGATGGCTAGATTTCAGCGAATTAATGCAGAATCCAGTGCCATCGGCACCATCAAAGTTACTGCAACTGGGGCACCTCAACATCCACCATTTTATTGGCTGTTGATTCGATTTTGGATGCAGGCGTTTGGGAATTCGGTTAGTGCCATCCGCAGTTTGAGTGTGATTTTTAGCATACTGGCGTTTCCAGCATTGTATTGGCTGTGTTGGGAATTGTTTGGGGCAACAGCTGTAGGTTGGATTGCGATCGCGCTGGTGGCAGTCTCTCCAGTACATATTTTCCAGGCTCAGAATGCAAGACCTTACAGCCTTTGGATTTTGCTGATCCTGGTGTCGAGTGCAGCGCTACTGCGAGCATTGAGAAAAGGTCGAAAATTGGATTGGGTAGTGTATGGTATTGCTTTGGCTTTAAGTCTTTACACTTACTTGTTTTCGATTTTTGTTCTGATCTCTCATGGCGTGTATGTAGTTATCCGGCAAGGGCTTCGTAAATCCAAAGGGTTGAGTGCTTACCTGCTCACATCAGGACTGGTAATTCTTATTTTTTCGCCTTGGATATTGGTTGTACTGCTGAATTTTCGAACTGCCAATGAGATGACAAGTTGGACAGGAGATCCAGTTGATTCCAAAATTGATTTAATCTGGTCTTGGGTAAAGAACTTGGCGGATATTTTTTGGTTTTGGAATGTTCAGCTTGGATCGCTCCTATCCTTAACTGAACCTTTATTTGTATTTTCGGTTGGCACTGCTCTTGCTGTACTAGTAATTTATGCTTTCTATTTTTTGTGGAGACATTCTTCGAAGAAAGAATGGGTCTTCTTATTTGCACTTACGAGCGTGACAATATTAACTTTAATCGGGGCAGACTTGGTTCTAGGCGGACGAAGATCGGCGTTGGGCCGTTATGTGTATCCAAGTGTTTTAGGTATCCAAATTTCCGTCGCTTATCTGCTTGCAATGAAGTCCGATCGTTCAATTTTTTGGCGGGTAACTATCGTCACTTTGCTTTCATGCGGCGTCTTGTCATGTGCGATGAGTGTACAAACTGAAAGGTGGAATGGTGATAAAGATTTTGGTTTTCAGTCTGCTCGTATCATTAATCAAACTATTCATCCGCTAGTGATTTCTGACGATAATATTGTGTGTGTGTTAATGCCACTAAATACTCAACTCTCGCCTGATACAAGTTGGATTTTCGTGTCCAAACCTGATCGAATAGTGATTCCCGCTGAGTTTAGTAATGTCTTTTTATATAATGCCTCGGATGAACTCCAGTTACAGCTTGAAAAAAGATACAAGTTCAAACCTGTGTACCAATATTCCTATCCAGGTAGCTTCATTTGGAAAGCGCCGCCAACCTCAATTCTTTGGAAGCTAGAAACCTTTCAGAAATAAGTCTCGTAGGGGGGAATGTTTCGCCTTCTTGAGAGAAAAAAGTGTTGAGGGTCGAAATGCTTATTGGGATAACCACAGCGATGCGCTAAAACCTGTGGTGCATGCTCTGGATTCTAACTTGCTCCCGACAACTGAATTCGACGGTCAATCTGTTCCACCCAAGACTCAACATCCTCAGAACCAATCGCACACAGTTTTTCAGCTTGAACTACTAGCTTAAGGCAAGGGCAAACCCGCGAGGGTCTGTCTGAAGGAAGCCAGCGGCAAACCGACGAGCCGACGAACAGAAATGTTATAGAAGGCTGAGACCCCTTGGGTGAGTTGGCATGCCTTTCAATTTTGGGTACAGCTATCTGGCTGACTGCCTGACAGAAGTAGGTGCAAGCCAGTAGCAGTGGGGCATATGGAGAAAGGTAGAGAGCCATGAGAAGCTGGAGTTACCACACAACAGCTAACAGGCATGACAAACTCTACCCA
>Ga0070738_10003809_pt1 | contig 19069 bp, 17 predicted proteins | sample Coa_R2_2_FD_66446 | JGI IMG/M metagenome (GOLD analysis project Ga0070738, IMG submission 66446) | Surface soil microbial communities from Centralia Pennsylvania, which are recovering from an underground coalmine fire - Coalmine... | ecosystem: Environmental > Terrestrial > Soil > Unclassified ... | reverse complement strand
AGTCTTGTGGCAGCGTGTCCGGCAGACTGTAGAACAACGGCCTGATAGCGCTACCTTGAGGCTGTAGGCGGTGCCGTGTAATGTTGACACTACACCTCTTGTCCGGCGGAATGGGGGATAAATTGCCGGGAGTACTTGCGCGATCGAATCGTCCGCAGTATAGTTTGTTTGTTCGGAAAAATCGAACTATAGATAAAGTGATCTAAGCTGATGCTGACTCACCGTTTGTCCGCTACCGGTTCCTGAAGGCTACGGATTGGGATTCTCTGGTTTCAGTATCGCCTCATGATTAAGGGATCTGCTGGCGATTGACAAGCTATAGAGCAGACACCGTTTGAGGGGGTATCACAACAAAGTCTTGTGGCTGTTTGAGCTAGTGTCAGGAGCTTGCATGCGCGATCGTCCCTGGTCTGAGTTTGTCGATCGTCGTGTTCACGCTATTACCAGAGCATCGATCCTGGGTTGATGTCATTTGTAAACGGTTCGCTATATCTGGAGCACACGTACTATGGGTTCTGACTACACTCTTTTCTCGCCAATTCAACTGGGCGCTTACACGTTGCCTAACCGGATTGTGATGGCACCCCTGACCCGTAATCGCGCTGGTGCGGGCAATGTCCCGTCATCGCTCAATGCGACCTACTACGCGCAACGAGCGTCTGCTGGTCTGTTAATTGCGGAAGCAACGCAGGTCACGCCTTACGGGCAGGGCTATCCGGCAACACCGGGCATTCATTCGCTAGAACAAATCGAGGGCTGGAAGCTCGTCACAGATGCGGTGCACACGCTGGGTGGACGGATCTTTTTGCAGCTCTGGCATGTGGGACGCATTTCGCACCCATCACTGCTGCCAGGAGGCGTGTTGCCGGTCGCACCCAGCGCGATCGCGCCTGAATCGGGGGAGGCAGCCACCTACGAAGGCCCAAAACCCTTTGTGACGCCACGGGCACTGGAAATCGATGAAATTCCAGGCATTATCGAGGCCTATCGTCAGGGTGCGAAAAATGCGCTTGCTGCCGGGTTTGATGGGGTTGAAGTCCACGGAGCCAATGGCTATTTGCTCGATCAGTTTTTGCGTGATGGCACCAATCACCGGACAGATGCCTACGGTGGGTCGATCGAGAACCGTGCCCGGTTATTGCTAGAAGTCACGGAAGCGGTGGTGGATGTTTGGGGAGCCGATCGCGTGGGTGTGCGGCTGTCGCCCAGCGGTACGTTCAACAGCATGATGGACTCTGACCCCAAAGCGACGTTTGGCTATGCGGTGGAGGCACTCAATCGATTTGGGCTGGCGTATCTGCATCTGCTCGAACCCAGCGAAGCCGATGCCCGTCACGGCGGTATTTTGATCCCAACGTCCTACTTCCGTCCCATCTATAAAGGCAATCTGATGGTGAACTGGGACTACGATCGCGACAAGGCCAACGCGGCGATCGCAAGCGGAAATGCCGATCTAGTATCCTTCGGCAAGCTGTTTATTGCGAATCCTGATTTGCCAGAGCGGTTTCGCTTAAACGCTGCACTCAATGAACCCGATCCATCGACCTTCTATGGCGGTGGCGAGAAGGGTTATACCGATTATCCGGCGCTGGCGCTTCAGGCGAGTTAGGTGAATCGGTCATTGGCGATCAACGGTCGGGAGTCGAGAGTCGGGAGTCGGGAGTCGGGATGGCACCCACTTCGGGCGGCCTACATACAGGAGACGATTAACTATGGACTTGAAACTGGCAGACAAATCAGCGCTGGTCAGTGGCTCGACGGGCGGGATTGGATTGGCGATCGCGCAATCGCTGGCGCAAGAAGGGGTTACGGTGATTGTCAATGGGCGCTCTGAGGCGCGGGTAAACCAGGCGATCACGACGATTAAAGCGGCGGTGCCCAATGCCAAATTGGTGGGTGTTGCGGCGGATCTTTCGACGCCAGCGGGGGCTGAACAGCTGTTTCAGCAGTTTGCGACGGTTGATATCCTGATCAACAACCTAGGTGTCTACGAACCCAAGGCGTTTGCCGATATTTCGGATGATGACTGGCGCAAAATTTTTGAGGCCAACGTCCTCAGCGGGGTGCGTCTGAGTCGTCAATATTTGCCTGGAATGCTGGAGCGGAACTGGGGGCGAATTATTTTTATCTCCAGTGAATCGGGGGTGCAGATTCCGGCAGAGATGATTCACTACGGTGTCACCAAAACTGCCCAACTCGCGATCGCTCGGGGGCTCGCCGAAACGACGGTGGGTTCGGGTGTAACGGTCAATTCGGTGCTGCCTGGGCCAACGCGATCGGAAGGGGTAGAGGCGTTTGTCGAAAAGATGGCCAGCGATCGCGGTGTCGATGCCGCGCAGATCGAAAAGGAATTTTTTGAATCGGTTCGACCCTCATCGCTGATCAAACGCTTTGCAACGACCGAAGAAGTCGCAGCTCTCGTAACGTACGTTGCTAGTCCGCTCTCATCGGCCACCAATGGTGCGGCTCTGAGAGTGGATGGCGGTGTCGTGCGATCGATTGTTTAGCGTCATGCCCTGCCCCGCCAATCTCAGGACGCGAGCAGTCTGCGCGTGTATAGGGCCGGGACGTATGAATGTAGCCGTAGCCATGTGTAATGGCAGAGGTAAGTCAGAACGCTTACCCAGCCCTAAATTGAGCCGATTGGCCTTGCCCTGCGCGTTTTGACTAAAGTGATAAATCTATCATCCTACGGAGTGCTAACTCATGATTGACCTCTACTACTGGACCACACCCAACGGTCACAAGATCACGATTTTTTTGGAAGAGGTGGGGCTACCCTACACCGTTATTCCCATCAACATTGGCGCGGGCGATCAGTTCAAGCCCGAATTTCTGAAGATTGCACCGAATAATCGAATTCCGGCGATCGTGGATCATGCCCCGGCAGAAGGAGATGCGCCGATTTCGGTCTTTGAGTCGGGTGCAATCCTGCTGTATCTGGCCGAGAAGACAGGAACGCTAATTCCCACCGATCTGGCGGGACGGGTAGAGGTGCTGCAATGGCTGTTCTGGCAGATGGGTGGACTGGGGCCAATGGCCGGACAAAACCATCACTTTAGCCAGTACGCACCCGAAAAAATTCCCTACGCTATCAATCGGTATGTCAATGAAACGGGACGGCTGTATGCGGTGATGGACAAGCGGCTTAGCGATCGCGAGTTTCTTGCGGGAACCTATTCGATCGCCGATATCGCCTCCTACCCGTGGATTGTGCCCCATGAACGCCAGGGTCAAACCCTCGATGACTTCCCCAACCTGAAGCGCTGGTTTACCGCGATTCAGTCCCGTCCGGCGACCATTCGTGCCTACGCCCAAGCCGAACAATTCAAAAACCAGGCAATTAGCCCCGACCAGTCGCGGGATGTGTTGTTTAACCAGTCGGTAAAAACGATTCAGCGCTAGACACACGATCGCGGCTCCGGCTCCATCACGCAAACGAAGTCCTCCATTCGTGGCCATGCTGTGAGAACGGCACCAGCGGGCATCAATCCATTAATGGGGTGGTGCTGGTATCGCTGATCGATCCATCATGGTTCATGATGGTGGCTGCCAGCCGTTATGAGGGGATTAGCGGGCATGAATGACGGGCATAAAACCGAAAAGCAGAAGATGCTGGCAGGAGAACTTTATCTGGCGGCTGATCCAGCGCTCAGTGCTGAAAATAAGCGAGCCAGTCATTTATTGCGGCTCTACGCCCAGACAACAGCAGCGACACCCGACCAACGGCTCCAACTGTTGCAATCGCTGTTTGGCCGCGTGGGTGAGCACCCGCAGATCGTACCGCCCTTTCACTGTGATTACGGCACCAACATCACGATCGGCGATCGCTTTTACATGAACTACGGCGGGGTCATTCTCGACTGCAACACCGTCCACATTGGCAATGACGTGCTTTGTGCTCCTTACGTGCAGATCTACACGGCCTATCACCCCACTGATCCCACTGTCCGATTGACTGGCCGTGAGTTGGCGGCACCAATCCGCATCGGTGACAATGTCTGGATTGGCGGCGGCGCGATCATTTGTCCCGGCGTGACGATCGGCGACAACACCACGATTGGCGCGGGTAGCGTGGTGGTGAGCGATATTCCCGCCAATGTTGTCGCCGTGGGAAACCCCTGTCGTGTCATCCGATCGGCGGTTACAGAAGCGCTTTGAAGCTTCACTGGGCGATCGGTGCTGGCCATCAGGCTTTGATGATTGGGCTTTGCTCCCCGGCAGGTTTGAGATAATCTCTAGTAGCGACTATCCTTACCTGACCTGTGATCGTGCAAATCCCTATGTCCCAGTTTGAGACTGCTGTTGATTTCAAGCAGACTGTCCGCCAGCGCTTTGAGCAAGACGGTTGGATCGCAACCCCTGCCCCACCGGATGCGATCGGCTATGACATTGAGCTGGTACGCGACAGTGAGTGTGTGGCGGTGCAGATCAAACATCAGCGCGCCAAAACCCACGCGGGGCAACTGGAGAAATTTATTGACTTTTTAGAGCGTCCAGAGGCCGCAAAATTTACGCGCGGCTTTCTCGTCTCTGGATCAGGCTTCACGCCATCCGTCTTTACCTACATGCGGACAGAAGAAGTCGTGGATGTGGCGCTGGCGAGTTTCAAAGACAACGAAATTGTCTGGGAAGATGGCGACGTACCTCCCCCCCCGGCGCGATCGCAGCTGACCTACATCGGCGTGTTTACCTGCAAAGGAGGCGTTGGCAAAACGACGATTAGCGCTCACCTGGCAGGGGCCTTCGCGCTCAATGGCTATGATGTGGTGCTCATTGACCTCGATCGCCAGAGCAACCTGCGAAAACTCCTCGGCGATGGCGTTTACATTCCCGGACGGCGCGGCGGGCTGGGAGCCACCATTACGGTTCTCAACCACACCGAGTGGGATGAAGCCGAATATCCCGAAACCCGCGTGGTTATTTGCGATTGCAGTCCAGAGTACGACGCCAATCCCGAAGCGTTCATCGAGAAGTTTAACTATTGCCTGATCCCAACCACGTTGAATCCGTTGGGCATCAACAAAAATGCGGATGTCATTCGGCGCACATTTGCTGCCGTTCGGCGCAGCAATACCAGTGCCGAGCTGTTTGTCATCGTCAACAACTACCACAGCGATGAAGCCAAACGGAACGAAGTGCTGAACCGGATTTTGAAGACCGAGTTTGAGACGTTGATGGCGCACGATCCCAAATGCCACTATATCGATCCCGAAACCGTGGCGATTCGGTTTAGCAAGCAATTGCTGTACTGGGGCTATCACATTGTTGAAAATGACAAACCCCAGTTAGCGTTTCGCGAAATTGGGGGTCGATCGCTCCCCCGGACAGACTTTCTCAAGCTGCTGGATTACCTGGAAGACCACACCCAGATTGAAGCCGCCAAAGCTCAGGAGACGCGATCGTCCGCCATCAACAACTAACGCTCTCCCTCAAGCGCCCATCCCCGAATACTGCTTCAGTCCTTTCCGCCACAGCCAGCGGTAGACGACGAAAAACACCCCGCCCCAGCCCAGCATGACTAACAGCCCCTGCCCAACGTTGACGGGCAAGCCGACGAGTAGGCTGGCTGGAAAATGGATGAGGTAAGGAAATGGCGTCCACAGGACGATCGCCCGCATCTGCGGTGGGTAGACCTCTAATGGTGCCACCATGCCCGACAGAAACAGGTAGAACAGAAACCAGAACTGTTCCAGCGCGGTCGCCCGTTCTGTCCAAAAGGCGAACATGGCCAGTGTGTACTGCATCAAAAACCGGAGCGCAAATGCAAGGGCAGCCGTTAGCAAAAACAGCAAAAACCCGGTCAAACTGGGAACCCAGAACGACTGCGGATATAGCCAGAAAAAGAGAACGACCAGGCCAAACGCGAAGGGCAGGCGTGCAAATCGCTCTGAAAAATGGGCGAAAAAGTGATGCCACACGGGATCAAGTGGTTGCAGCAGGCGAAATGAGAGCTTGCCTTCTACGACCTCCCGTTCAAATTCCCAGATCACCCAGACCACGGTAAACTGGCGGACGATGAACGCCGCCAAAAAGTAGCGCGCAAAATCGATCGGCCTTAAGCCGAAGTTGCCCGTTTGTGCGGCCTGGATCCAGATCCCCATGAGAATGATCGGCAGCGATCCTGACAGGACCCACAGCAGCAGTTCGGCCCGGTACTCCACCATGTAGGCGTAATAGACCGAAGTCATGGTGCGGGCAATTTTGATCAGGCGGTTCATAGGAATTGGGCGTTAGGAGGGTCAGGCGTCAGGCGTCGGGCGTCGGGATCGGACGGTGGGGATACGGGCGGCACAGTTCTCAATGGTTAACAGCCAGCGGCCAACAGCCCATTGTTTGGTCAACCGCGAATGGTCTTTCTAGGCTATTCCCGATCGCAGTACGCGCCCAATCACTTCTTCGATCGGCGGTTCGGTGACGGATAGATCAACAATTTCCAGTTCAGACAGCAGTTTGGCAACGGTGCGCGTCAGGCGTTCCTGGGGCACCAGAAAGTGCGCGATCGTCCCTTCAACGGTTTCCAAATCTCCATACAGCGATAACTGCTCCTGCGGATAGGCATGGGCTAATTCCACATTCACTTCGCGGCAGGGGGCAAAGCGATCGACCAGTCCTTCCAGACTGCCATCGTAGATCAACTGTCCCTGGTGGATGACCAGCACCCGCTGACACAGCGCTGTAATATCTGCCATGTAGTGACTGGTGAGCAAAACCGTTGCCTGATAGCGTTGGTTGTACTCACGCAAAAACTCGCGGACGCTGACCTGGGCATTCACATCCAGTCCCAGCGTTGGCTCATCCAGAAACAGGACATTTGGTTGGTGGATGAGCGCGGCCAGTAGCTCAGCTTTCATCCGCTCACCGAGGGACAGCTTCCGCACCGCTTGATTCAGCTTTCCTTCTAAAGACAGCATTTCGGTCAGTTCGCCCACGCGAGTCTTGAAGTCGCGATCGCTAATGCCATAGACGGCGGCATTAATTCGCAGCGAATCCAGCGCGGGCAGATCCCAGATCAACTGCTGCTTTTGCCCCATCACCAGCGTAATTTTCTGGAGAAAAGCAAACTGACGCTTAAACGGCACATGTCCCGCGACATTCACCCGTCCCGATGAGGGGTGAATGAGTCCGGTTAACATTTTGAGCGTCGTTGTCTTGCCGGCTCCGTTTGCGCCTAGAAAGCCAACTACCTCACCCGGCTCGATGGCGAACGAGATGGCTTGAACGGCGTTGACTTCCCGATATGTCCGGCGAAAAAAGTGCCGTACCGTTCCTTTCAGTCCCGGCTCTTTCACGGCAACGGGATACACCTTGCTCAAGTTTTCCGCCAGGATGACAGGCATACTTCTGCTCTTAATTACAAAACGGTATCAGGTTGGCGTTCAGTTGTACGGACCGCGCCCCACGATCGCCATCTCTTCTTTATAGTCCCTCCCAGCGATGGCACGAAGCACCCGGTGGATGAAATTGGAGTTGGACATGGGGGATCGCCCCAAGTTGCGAAAACTGTAACCAAACATACCTTTCGCGGCGTTCAGTGGCAGAGTGGATACAGCCAAACAATTTCACTCAACTGCTCTCTGTGAGGAGGACTTATCGTGATGCATTCAACCCCTTCGATCGTCAACTCTACTTCCTGGAATCGCTTCAAGGCATTGGTCGTCAGTGCGGGACTGTTAAGCCTGGCGTTTGCCAACCCGGTACTGGCACAGGAAAAAATGCTGCGGACCCTGACCGTTACCGGGCGCGGTACCGAAATGGTCGCCACAACCATCACGCAAGTGCGCCTGGGTGTGGAAGCCCAGGGAAAAACCGCGAATGACGTGCAGCAAGAAGTGGCACGGCGATCGAACGCGGTGGTCAACTTGCTCAAATCGCGCCAGGTAGACAAACTAGAGACAACGGGCATCAGCCTCAGCCCCACCTATCAATACGACAACGGGAAACAAACCCTGACCGGCTACACAGCCAGCAACATTGTGAGTTTTCGGATTCCAACCCAGAAAGCAGGGACGCTGCTGGATGATGCGGTTCAAGCGGGCGCATCTCGGATTGATGGCGTGAGCTTTGTTGCTACCGATGAGGCGATCGCCGCGACTCAAAAAGCCGCCCTGCGTGAAGCCACCCAGGATGCCCAATCACAGGCGGATGCCGTCTTTAGTGCGCTCAATCTTACCAAAGGACAGATTGTGAGTATCCAGGTGAACGGCGCATCAACGCCGCCCCCTCGCCCAGTCCTGCGAGGTGAGTTCCTGGACGCCAAGGCAGCGGCTGCGCCAACGCCTGTCATTGGTGGTGAGCAGGAAGTCCAGGCATCCGTAACGCTGGAAATCAGCTATTAGGCGATCGGGACGTTATCGGCCACCCATGTAACGTCCCTCCCCGATGGGGCTAAAATTCGTCGTCGTAGCCACTGGCGGCACCGGCCTCATTATCCCGCTTCGAACCCAGCAGCTCCAGTCGCTCGACGCGAATAACCGGCTTTGAGCGATCGATGCCGGTACTGCGGTCTTTCCAGGTTTCAAACTTGAGCGCACCCGTAATGCCGATCAAGCTGCCCTTGCGCACATAGTTGGCTGCCACTTCAGCCGTTTTGCCCCAAAGCTCCAAATTAAACCAGTCTGGCTGGTCGTTGTTACGGGTTCTCCGGTTCACGGCCAGCGTTAGATTACACACCACGCTGCCGGATTCAAAGTATTTGACATCTGGGTCGCCACCAACGCGACCAACAAGGGTCACAGCATTTAAGCTCATATTGTTTCGAGGGGAAATGAGTTTTTAATTAGCGATGTCATCCCAATCATCGAGTTGAGATTTCTCTTTCTAATGGTACAAGTGTACTGCGCTGACTCACAACTGGTAGCCCATTCGCTGCGTAGCCGCGCTTGAGTCGTCTTGGCGATCGATGACTGGATGCTGGCGTAGGCACGATCGCGAGTGAAATATCCCCACAAATGGGGTTGCCAAAATTCTGATTCAGACTAACATAATACTGGCTGGTTACAGTTAATATGCCCGTATCAAAATAATATATCGGTATGAAAAAGCGGCCAGTGAATCACACCGCTTAAACCTGATTTTTGATTTTTTACTGCTAGAAATAATTGAATGAAGTAATGGAGCCGTGCTGATCGCGGCGATCATCCAGTGAATTCCTTTACTGTGTTTGTGCAAGTCGATCGCGGCGGTTACTGGACGCCGCGTTAAAAACGTAATAAGATCCAACCTTGACTACGCGTTATCTTAGTCTTGAGCATCAGGTCATCAGTCATCCGTCAATATTATTTTGAGAGGCATAGAGGATAGTGGGACTTTTTAGTCGCTTTTCCCTTTCGCGGGATATGGGTATCGATCTTGGCACAGCGAATACGCTGGTGTATGTATCGGGTAAGGGTATTGTCCTTCAAGAACCATCTGTCGTTGCCATTGATCAGGATGAAAAAGTGCCACTGGCAGTAGGAGAAGACGCGAAACGAATGCTGGGACGTACACCCGGTAACGTGGTAGCGCTCCGTCCCCTTCGCGATGGTGTAATTGCGGACTTTGACACAGCCGAACTTATGCTCAAGCACTTCATCGCGCGAGTGCATGAAGGTAAAACGCTGGTTTCACCCCGCATCGTTATTGGGATCCCCAGTGGGGTAACGGGTGTTGAACGCCGCGCGGTCATGGATGCTGCTTCCCAGGCGGGCGCGCGCGATGTCTATTTAATTGATGAGCCTGTTGCGGCGGCGATCGGGGCTGGTTTACCCGTTGCAGAGCCCACTGGCAACATGATCATTGATATTGGCGGGGGCACAACTGAGGTCGCCGTCCTGAGTTTACAGGGAACCGTGCTGAGTGAATCGGTGCGTGTGGCGGGTGATGAACTGAGTGAGTCGATCGCGCAGTATATGAAGAAAGTCCATAACCTCGTGATTGGGGAACGGACATCCGAAGAAATCAAGATTACAATTGGCTCTGCTTACCCGGTTGATGACGATACGACCATGGAAGTCCGGGGTCTGCACTTGCTGTCTGGTCTGCCGCGCACTGTTGCAGTCAAAGCACCCGAAATTCGTGAAAGTATGTCAGAACCCCTGGCTGTGATTGTGGATGCGGTCAAGCGGACGCTAGAACGGACGCCACCAGAGCTGGCAGCAGACATTATCGATCGCGGCATTATGCTGGCCGGTGGTGGGGCACTCCTGAAGGGGATTGACACGCTCATCAGCCACGAAACTGGGATTGTGGTGCACGTTGCGGCTGACCCACTTAGCTGCGTGGTGCTGGGTACAGGCCGCGTGTTGGAGAACTTCAAGCAACTGGAGCGCGTCTTCAGTGGGCGATCGCGCAACTTCTAAGTCGTCGTGTGCGTCGATTAACTTGGCTCTCGGTAAATTCAATTCTTCCTGAGGTCACTGGCCGCTTCCATCGATTAGTCTCAGCTCGCTTATCTTCTAAACCGTCTGCATGTATACCCTGCGTCGCTGGTGGGACAGACACCGCCTCCGTATTATTCTTGCGAGCATGGCTCTTGGTTCTGCGTTGCTGATCCGGCAAACTCAGGCAACTCCAATATTTGAAGCCTACCAGCTCGTTGCCCGCGTTTTTCAGTCCAATCCAACCCAGCAAAATCTACTTGAAAATGCTCAGTTTCAAGAACTCCAGCAGCGGTTGACTGAGTTGGAAAGTCAAAACCAGCGATTGCGGGAGCTATTGGGCTATGTCTCGGAGAGCAAGCAGTCGGGCATCACCGCGCCGGTTGTTGGTCGCAGCGCCGATCACTGGTGGCAACAGCTGCTCCTCGGTCGGGGGAGTAACGATGGCATTAAGGTGGGCTATGTGGTCATGGCTCCCGGTGGTGTCGTCGGTCGGATCACGAGTGTGACACCCAATACAAGCCATGTGTTACTGCTCAGTGACCCATCCAGTCGTATTGGCGTCACCATTAGCCGGAGCCGCTATATGGGTTATATGCGGGGGCAGTCTACGAGTCGGGCGGTGATGGAGTTTTTTGATAAGGTTCCAGACGTGCGGCGGGGGGATGTCGTATCGACCTCTACGCTGAGCCAGCTGTTTCCAGCCGGTATGCCTGTGGGCCGGATCGAGTCGGTCAATCTCAATAAAAGTCCTGCGCCTGAGGCCATTATTGAGCTGTCTGCACCCGTGAGCTTTCTGGAATGGGCGGTGGTCTATCCTCATGATCAGTCTGCTCCGCCGATGGCCCCTACCCCCTCGTCTGATCAGAAACCTCCCTTATGAAGAGCGATTCTCTGGTTAGTCATACCTGGCGGGATAACCCGATCCAGCGATTACTGGTAAACTGCGCGGTAACGATCGGCTCTCTGTTGGTATGCTTGCTAATCCTGCCAACGCGGTTCCCTGGAATGGAGCTAGCGAGCATTGGCCCAAACTGGTTGCTGATCTGGGTGGTTGCCTGGAGCGTGAATCGATCAACGCTGCAAGGGGCACTGGCAGGCATCACGCTGGGCTTGATTCAGGATGGGATGACGGCTCCATCGCCGACCCATATTCTCAGTCTGGTCGCTGTGGGCGTGTTAACGGCACGCTTACGGAAAGGACGCTACATTCAGGAAGACTTTATTTCGGTGGCGCTAATCGCGTTTGGCACAGCCGTTGTTGCCGAGACCGTCATGGCGATTCAGTACTGCTTTCAGGCCGATCGCTCGTTGATCGAAATCTGGCGGTATCACCAACTGATTGCGCTCAGTTCGGCAATTCTCAGCAGTCTGTGGGCACCTGTTGTTTATTTCCCGCTCAATCGCTGGTGGCAATGGATTGAGAGTTTGGAGCAAGTGTGAAAAGTCCGGCGTTGGAAGATGAAGGCTGAAGGCTAAAGGCTAATCGCTGCCTTCATCGCGTTGTGACACAAGGGGCTGCTTAATGGGCCACCAGATGTTTAATTTGGGGTCATTCCACAGGAGCGTAAATTGTCCTGCCCGGTTGTAGTAGGTCGATTGCTTGTAGTGAAAGATCGCTTGTTCGCTCAAGACCAAGTGCCCGTTGCCGAATCGGGGGGGAACTAAAATCTGCTGGCGATTTTGATCGGACAGCACAAACGATTCCCATTTACCGTACTGGGGGGATCGCTCGTCCCAGTTCACCACCACCAGATAAAATTTGCCGTACAGGCAGGAAATCAGCTTCCAGGTTTCCTGATCGCCATGAATACCGCGCAAAACGTGCTGAGACGATATGGAAATGTCGTCCTGCACAAATTTGGTGGTAATTCCGGCTTCAGTATAAAGCTGCTCATTGTACGTTTCCACGTACGTACCCCGAAAATCTTCGAAGATTGTCGGTGGTGTAATGCGCAGCACACCCTCCAGCTTGGTTTGATGGACTTCTAATCGCATCAAGAGACCCTTCGCAAATCAGCATTAAGAAACGAACACATCATACCGCTTTGTCGTTGTCTGGCGATTTTCGGCATACCAGGTCATGACTTCTTTGATGCCTTGTGCCAGGGAAATTTCAGGCTCAAACCCGATCGCCCGTGCTCTGGTGATGTCCATGACGCGCATCTGGTCGCCTTTGGGTTTGGTCGTATCCCAGATCACGTCCGGCTTTAAGTCCAGATAACTGACGATCGTCTCGACGAGTTGCTTGATGGATACACCCACCCCACTACCGAGATTAATCGGTTCGCCGTTGGCATGGGTGGCGGCCAGCAGCATTCCTCTGGCAACATCCCTGGCGTGAATAAAATCGCGTCGAGCTGACCCATCACCCCAAACAACCAGTGGATTTTCACCGTCGATCGCGCGTTTAATCAGGGACGGCACTACCATCGCGTTCTGAAAATCAAAGTTGTCGTAGGGGCCATAGACATTCGCTGGACGGACGATCGCGATGCGCTCCCATCCGTACTGAATTTTGTACGCTTCTGCCTGAAGTTCCCCCATGCGTTTTGCCCAGCCGGGAAAGCGATCGTTGGGCGACGGAAACGTGCGCCATACGTCGTCTTCGTAGAAAACCTCGGCAGGCGAATAAACCGCTACCGAACTGGTAAACAGAAAACCCGGTACGCCCGACTGCCAGGCTGCTTCCATCAAGTTTGTGTTGAGCGTGATGGTCGGGACAAAAAAGCTGGCTGGTTTGCCCACCGCCACGGCTGGCGATCCTTTCACTCCCAGCAAATTGAAGACAAAATCTTGCTCCTGGCAAACCTGCAGGCAGTTTTCAAAGGACATCAGATTGACGCGATTGAACCGGGCTGCCGGATGAGCTCGCGACGGATCATCTAACGATGCAATGCTGACGGTTGCCCCCTGTGCAATCAGCATCTCTACCAGCGGTATGCCAATCATGCCTGTACCGCCAGCCACCAGGACTTTTTTACCGTTAAAAACCATATTTTTTACTCACACTGATTGATTTGGGTAGAAAGCACCAGCGTCAGGCATCAGGAAAACCTAACGCAAAACGTCTCTACTTCTTCGGAGTCTTTCTCCCTGCCCTCCGTTTTCTTGTTCCCTTGATTCCCCTCTGTTCGGTACAGCCAGATTAAGGTGTCGCCAGATTAAGGTGTGGCCAGGACGTTGGTCTGGTGCACTGGATCAGAAATGATCGACACCGTTTTGTACAGATATGCCCCTTTTTTGTTGCCGTACCAGACGACCTCACGATACCAATCATCCCAGTTATGAACTGTGTTGGTGGTGCGATCGATAGCGTATCGTCGTGGCTCCTGATCAAGGGGAATGGCGAGTCCCTGACGTACCGCCTGGTAAAACTCCCAAATGTTGTAGGACAAATCTATCGTTAAATCGCTCGTCTGGAAGGGTTGATTGACCAAACTGCGGTTCAAGAGGATGGCTTCGTGGAGAATGGCGGGGATTTGCATGAAGCGATCGCCCAAAAACTGATTGAGTAACTGCTCCGCTTCGCGATAAAAGGCTTCTAGCTTTCCTTCGACGCTGAGCTTGATGAAAATGTATTCGTCCGCTGGCCACCAGATATTGAGCCATTCGGCGGAGTTGCAATATTCCTCACCGCCATTTTGGATATCCCGCGCCTTTTCCCAAAAGAAGTCTCGAATTTCAGCCAACACTGGAAAATGAGCCAAATCTGACTCCATGAACACTTCAAATAGCTCCCGATAGCTCAACGCGCACACTTCGTGCAGCACAATCAGCGGGATTTGCAGCAATTTGTCAAAATGCAGCAGCGCTACCATCCAGCTAAGCGCTCGCGTTTTGCACCAGTCGTCTGGTGGCGTTGTGCTGGTGGCAATGACGAGCTGCTGCGTTTCGTCGATCGCATCCTCCGACGCCATCAGTGACCCGTGAATATTCACAATGCGCGATTCTACCGTCACCATGCCGTACTTCTGCTGGTATGCTGGGTCGCCCATTTCTGCATTGGGCAAAATCGACAGGTTGTTGAACTGGATTCGATTGTGCTGCCCGTTGGCGATCGCCTGCGAGATCCCATCAAAAAAGGAATCGTACGTTTCTCCGGGTAAGCCCAGAATGATATCGGTATAGGTTTCTACATGATCGCGGGTAAAGCGACGCTGTAGCTCCTGAAAGGAATTCAGTGAGATATTGTGCCGCTTGACGCTTTTGAGTGTGCCTGGATCCAGCGACTGCATGGCAATCGTGACGCCTTTATTGAGTCCAGCATCCGCTAACAGCTTTTGCACCTGGTACGATCGCTCCGTCGCGTTTTTAGTGTTTTGAACCGAAAGGGCGATCGGATAGCCGCGCGTCTGCTTGGTTGCCGCCACATACTGGGCAATTTCCAGGTCTCGCGGCAAGATCCCAAAATTTGCATCGCAGCAGAAAATAAACTGCACTTGATGGTCGGCAAACCAGTCTACCTCTCGCATCAGACGTTCCAGGTCAAAGGTGTAAACCTTGCTCTGGGTCGCCGACCCCCAGTCGCAGAAAGTGCAGGAAAAGGGACAACCGCGATTCGTTTCCCACAAAGCGATCCACTGCTCCTGCGGGTTGGCCTGCATCAATGGCTCAAAGACTCCAGAGAGATAGGGGGAGGGAATGGTGGAGAGGTCGTCGATGCGATCCTGGCGCGGATGATGGTGAAATGACCCATCGGCGGTTAGATAGCTGATCGACCCGATCGCGCTCCAATCGCGCCCTGGACATTGCTCCAGGATGTCCAAAAACACCGCTTCGCCCTCGTTGTGGCACGCCACATCAATGAATGGATTTTGGCGCAAAAAGGCTTCAGCGCGATCGGGCACTTGCGGGCCGCCAAAGACGATCAGTGTGTCAGGCTGCTCCTGCTTGATGCGTCTGGCAATTTCTAAAGACAGCTTGATGTTCCAGACGTAAGTGCTGAATGCGATGATAGTCGCCCCGCGTAGATGCTCGATCGCGGTCGCGACAGGCAACCGGCAGTAGATGGGCAACAAAAACTCATACCGACTGGGCGTGCTGGCATACGCTTGAGCATATGCTTGCAGTAGCCCAACGGAGTAAGGCAGATAGTTTTGATTCGAGAAACTATTGTTGATTTGAACCAGTCCGACGCGGATCTCACTCATACCTGAATGCCTCACAACCAATGGCAGAAATGACGCTTGCGGGCATTCCTTCGCTAAGGCTGCACTCACTTGCGCAATCGCTTCATTAATTATCACGTCTCGCAAATTGTTTTTGGACGCTTTGCTTCAGTCCAACCCACCGCGATCGTAACTGCCAGAACTTACTGCTTTCCATGGCTGCAATCATGGCTTCGGCCTGCGCCAGTCGATCCTGGTAGTGTGCCGCTGACTGCTGAGACTGCGCCAATGCATGTTGCGTCTGTGCCAATGCGTGTTGCGTCTGCGCCAGACGATCGCTCGTTCGATCCAGCGTATACTGCGTCTGGTTAAGTTTCTCGCTTGTCTGACCGAGCTGGGTTTGCGTCTGGTTTAGCATTTGCTGCAGTTTCAAATTGCGCAAGCGGGCCGAATCGGGTTGGAGCGCTGCCGCTTTTTCGTAGTAGTGATTGAACCATTCGGTTGTACCCGTTGGAATCCACAGCATGGATTCTGCGGCCCATGCGTAAACACCTGCGGCACAGGCTTGATAGAGTTCCTGCGTGAGGACAGTCTGCTCATGGCTGGCGAGGTACTGTGCGATCGCGGCTATCTTCGCCTCACAGACATGCTCGTAATGGTCTGCTTGGCAGGTGTTGCTCTTCTCGCTGATGCGGACACCGCTTAATGGGACATCTACCCTTCGGATTGGCAGATGGCTCAGGCGTAACCAAAGATTTAATTCAGTCGGATCAGACTCTTCAAAGTAAAAACTGTCTCCACAAACAGCCTTTGAAAAAAATGAAGCTGAGAATGGTGGGACTAACTGGCAGGTCATTAGATTGAGCAGATCAAAGGCTGCCGGCTGAAAGATGCCAGTTTCCTGTCCGTCTCGATCCAGCATCTTACAGGATCCATAAATTACGGCCGCGTCTGGGTGCGCGGCAAATAGATCGACCACCCTCTGGAGTGCGTCTGGTTCGAGCACATCGTCACAAAACAGACTGCCAATAATACCGCCACGACACCGATGAGACGCACGATAAAGCGCATTAATCGGACCGTGATCTGCTTCAGACTGGAGCGAAATATGGGTAATATCGGTGGCTTGAGCGAGAAATTCCAGGCTCCCATCCGTGGAACCGCCATCCTGAATAATCAGCTCAAAATTGCGGTAGGTTTGCGCTTGCAAAGAGGCGATCGCGTCAGGAAGATAAGGCATGCCGTTCCGAACGGCCATCATGATTGAAATTAAAGGTTCAGGCATACAGCAGAGAGCGATTAGAGCGGAAAGGTGAGTGACCAGTAGTGGGTTTAGTACCGTCCAGCTATTGCCTGCTGGATGGGATGGCAGCAGGTTTAGCGGTCGCCTCGATCGCAATCATTGAATAGCTGATCTCACCCTGCTGAATATCAAATTTAGCTTGAAATTTGACATCAAACCCTACCTCGGCAAAGGAGCGAATAGCTTGCTGAAATGCATCCTGCTGCCGCGATAAAATCACAACGTGAGAATGTTGTTTGAGCAATGCAATCAGTCTAGTGCGGTCAGGCGGTTGATCAGGGTTAACAACTGGCGGTTCTAGTGTGGGAAACTTCTCACCAACCAAACGGTAGCCCCAGAGAGACGCAGACGCGATCGCTCGATAAACGGCAGCCTCTTCCAAATTGTACCAAAAGAGAAATTTTGCCTCTGGATCAACGGCTTTGAGAATTGCCTGCGTTTTAACCGTTGCCAGAAATTCGTTTTCTGCAGTCGCACCAAATTGACCGGAACGCGATGCGGTGTCATCGGGCTTGAGCAATACAGGAATTCGGTTGCTGGGTGCATTGCCCAAAATCAACTGCCAATTCGGTTGATTTGTAAAGCAAAAAACAGCGAATATTCCAATAAGACCAGCGCAATGAAGCCACGATCGCCTGGAATTGCCTTTAGTTACAAAGAAGAATGCCCACAATGCGAGGAGACAAACGATTGCGATAACGCCAGCAAAATATAGTTTTGAACTGTCGATGAATGGCGTATAGGCTAAAACAAGCAGACTATACGTAACGGCTGCAAACAGAACGTAGTCGCGTTTTTTTAGCGTATCAATAAGCGGAGAAATCTGCGCGCCAAAGGCCAGGAATATGGATGGAATCAGGAAGCTAGCATAGTAAAAAAACTGCAGTATGGGGTTTACAGCAAGATGTATCAGTAGCAAAAATAAGAGGTTCGATATAAAGTAAAGCTGCCAAATTGATGCAGTTGAGTTGAGCGATATACCAAACTGCGTTCCTGTGCGCCTGCGTCGATCGCGCAGTAGAATAATTACACTGCCGAGAAACGTAAACAAAGGCAGCAGCAGCCATGTGGCGTAGGGAAGCCAGTTCTTCAACTCAGCCCGCGCAGGGTTTGGCTTGTTTGGATACGTTGCAGCCATATTTAGCGAAGGCAAATAAAAGAAAAATTGCTGACTAACCGCATAGTTGATTCCTCCAAGCAGGATTGTGATCAGCAGAAAGCCGATGGCGAAATCGACTGCAGACAGGATCAAATTAGCAGGCTTTAAACTCTGTTTGCGGCGGCACTGTAGCAGCAAATAGTAGCCAGCAAAGGTTGGCGAGAGTACAATCCAAAAAATATTTGTGTAGAGGAGCGCTCCATAAAAAATGCCGCCCCCTAAGAGAAACAGACGCGATCGCTCTCTTAATGCAGCGTTTGTTAGCATCAGTGTAACTAGCAAAAAATATGTGATGCCCGCTCCATCTACGTAGTTCCAGCCGACGGCCAGAAGAAAATAGGAATAGGAACCCATAAAAACGGTCGCCACTAGCGCTGCTCTACGGCCAACTGTTTGCTTTAAAGTCCAGTACATTGCAACAGTGGCCCCATAGTAGAACACTAAATGCAAGACGTAGTTTGCTATCAGAGGTGGCAGCCATTTATACGTCAAATATCCCGGAATAATCCAGGACAATCGGCTACCATAATAGGTTCCAGCAAACGCGATTAAGTATTGCTTAAAGCGCAGAAAATAACCTAAGTAAACCCACGGATCGATAATCGTTGGGTAGTTAAAAAACCAGTTTTTGTTGACCCATGCGAGCAGAATCGGCAGCGCGACTATGGCCAGTAGCCCATAGTCGATGCCCGCAACAATATCTCTAAGCCGTGAGGGCTGTTTCAACACAGTACGTAAGTTTTAAAGCAGCGAGGCTAATCATATCTCACTCAAGGAACTTCAGCGATGGCTGAATTGAAGACCCTATTTCACGCAGTTCAAAATAATATGTGTATAAGGAATCCTGAGTAAATCATGGCGAATGCTGACCGTGACAGTTGAGAAAACGGGAGACGCGATTGCCCGATAACCCTCCTGACTGCGCACGTTTTGCCCCCGGTCTTTTGACAAAATGTAGTGGGCTAGAGCGGACTGACCTTTGACGTAGCAACCATCAAATGTCACTAGCCTGCCACCTGGCTTCAGTACTGTTCGCGCAAATTTGCATAACTGCACTGCTTCCGCATCGTTCAGGTGGTGCAAGATTCCTACCGCTAAAACAATATCAAACTCAGGCTGATTTTGTAACGTCTGGGGG
>Ga0070738_10003806_pt1 | contig 19079 bp, 12 predicted proteins | sample Coa_R2_2_FD_66446 | JGI IMG/M metagenome (GOLD analysis project Ga0070738, IMG submission 66446) | Surface soil microbial communities from Centralia Pennsylvania, which are recovering from an underground coalmine fire - Coalmine... | ecosystem: Environmental > Terrestrial > Soil > Unclassified ... | reverse complement strand
GGGGCCGCCGTGCACGCACGTCGCCGTGCGTGGACCGTAGGGGCGGCATTCATGCCGCCCGCGACGCGCATCCCACACCGATGCCGGGGCGGCATTCATGCCGCCCGCGATTCGCATCCCACACCAATGCCGGGGCGCCATTCATGCCGCCCGCCGTTCGCCGTTCGGCATTCATGCCGCCCGCGACGCGCATCCCGCACCGATGCCCGCCCCGGCATTCACGGCGTTCGCCGTTGCCGTCCGCAACACACGGCGCCCGGCGCGGGCGCGAGATGCCACACCGGGGCGGCATCCCGGGGCGCGCGAATGTACCACGGAGTTGACAGCGACCGGGGCGTCGCGGCACCTTCCCATGAAAGGTTGAGGGGTCGGGACCGACGCCGGCCCGAGGAGCGACGGTGGCGGACACGGAACTCGAGCTCATGCAGGGGACACTGGACCTCCTGGTGCTCAAGGCGTTGAGCTGGGGGCCGCGGCACGGATACGCGGTGGCGCAGTGGATCGCGGACCGAACCCGGGACGAGCTCGTGGTCGAGGACGGCGCGCTCTACACGGCGCTGCACCGGCTCCGGGCGCGGGGCTGGGTCGAGAGCGAGTGGGGGCGGTCGGAGTCGAACCGGACGGCGCGCTACTACCAGCTCACGCCGGCCGGCCGGAAGCAGCTCGCGATCCGGGTGTCGCGCTGGGAGCGCTACGCGGCCGCGGTCGCCCGCGTGCTCCGGACCGCCTGAGCGGGGCCCGGCGATGCGCGGGATCAGACGCCTATTCCGGCTGGAGCGCGGCGAGCCCCCGAACGCCGACGAGGTCGACGTCGAGATCAACGCCCACCTGGCGATGCGCATCGACGAGCTGATCGCGGCTGGCATGACTGCCGAGGAGGCGCGCGCCGAGGCGCTCAGACAGTTCGGCGATGTCGCCGGAACGCGGGAGGCGATCCTGTCGCTCGATCGCGGGCAATGGGCCCGCGCCCGCGCCGCGGACTGGTGGCACGGGCTCGCGCAGGAGGTGCGGTACGCCGTCCGCCAGCTCCGCCGCAGCCCCGGCTTCGCCGCCTCCACGGCGCTCACGCTCGCGCTCGGACTGGGCGCCACCGGCGCGATCTTCAGCGTGGTCGAGCGCGTCCTCGCCCGCCCGCTGCCCTTCGCCGACTCCGACCGACTCGTCCGCGTCTGGCCCACCGAGCCGGCGACCGGCCCCGCCGAACGGCCGATCTCCATCCCCGATCTCGAGGACTGGCGGCGCGCGCAGCACGACTTCAGCGCCCTCGGCGGCTACTGGTACCGCGCCGGCCAGAGCGGGGCCGACCTCACGGGCTTCGGAGCGCCGGAGTGGCTGCCGGTCGCGCAGGTCACGACCGGATTCTTCGAGGCGCTCGGGGTCCGCCCGGAGCTGGGCCGACTCCCGAGCGCGAACGAGATGCGCGAAGGCGGCGACCACGTGGTCGTCATCAGCGATGGGCTCTGGCGCCGCCGGTTCGGCGGCGATCCGTCGATCATCGGCCGCACGATCCAACTGAGCGGACTGCCGTACGTCGTGGTCGGCGTGATGCCGCCGTCGATGCGGTTCCCCGGTGACGGACCCGACGCCTGGCTCGCCGCGCTCTACCAGCCGCAGAGCTCGACGCCCTGGAAGGACCGCGCCACCCGGTGGCTCAGCGTCGTCGGACGGCTCGCACCCGGCGTGACGCCGCAGCAGGCACAGCGTGACCTCTCCACGGTGCAACGACGCCTCGCCGAGCAGTACCCCGACGCCGACCACGGCTGGACGGCGGCGTGTGCCGTGCCGCTGCTCGACACGATCGTCGGCGACGCGCGCCCGGCGTTGCTGATCGTGCTCGGCGCCGTCGCCTGCCTCCTGCTCATCGCCTGCGTCAACATCGCGGCCCTCCTCCTCGCGCGCGTGGGCGCCCGGGAACGGGAGTTCGCGGTGCGCACGGCCCTCGGCGCACCCGGCTCTCGCGTGCTTCGGCAGGTCCTCACGGAGTCGGTCGTGCTCGCATTGGCTGGCGGCGTCGTGGGCGTGGGAATCGCGCTGCTTGCCGAGCCGGTCCTCCTCCACCTCGCCGCCGGCCAGGTACCGCGACTCGCCGGCGCGCCGGGCACGCAGTGGCTGGCGGCGTTGGTGACGCTGCCGCTCGCTCTCGTTGCCGGCGTCGCCCTCGGCCTCCCGCCAGGGCTCCAGCTCCTGTCGATCGACCCGCAGCGCGCCCTCGGGGAGGCCGGCGGTGGGCGAGGCAGCACGGCCGGCCGCGGCCGGTTCCGGGCGCGGCAGATGATGGTCGTCGCCGAGACCGCGCTCGCCGTGATGCTCGTCTGCGGCGCCGGGCTCATGGCCAAGAGCTTCCGCAAGCTGGTCGCCGTCGACGCCGGGTTCCGGCCGGACCATGCGCTGGCGGTCGCGCTCACGCTCCGCGACACCGACAACGACGACACGCGGATGGCGCGCGTGTACCGGCAGATCCTCGAGCGGGTGCGCGCGACCCCGGGCGTCGTCGCGGCCGGCGCGGCCAAGGTGCTCCCGCTCCAGGGCGACGAGGAGACGTGGCCGTTCGCCGTGGCGGGCGGCGTGATCCCGCCCCCTGGCGAGCGTCCGACGGTGACGGTGAACCACGTGAGCGATGGGTACTTCCAGGCCCTGGGCACGCCGATGGTCGCAGGGCGCGAGTTCGCACCGTCGGATACGGCCGGTGGACCCGATGTCGCGATCGTCAACGAGACATTCGTTCGTCGCTACATGGGAGTGCCACCGTCGGCCGCCATCGACCGGGCGCTCATCTTCGGAACCAGCCGGGTCCCGATCGTCGGCGTCGTCCGCGACCTCCACGAGCACGGCCTCGACGCCGCGCCGCAAGCGGCCGCCTACGTTGCCGCCCCCCAGAACTTGCGGTCATCGCTGACGCTCGTGGTGCGCACGCGCGGCGACCCGGCGAGCATGACGGCGCCCGTCGAGCGAGCGATCTGGTCGGTCGACAAGGATCAGGCGATCCGGAACGTCACCACGCTCGACGCCATCGTCTACCGGACGGTCGCCCGCGCGCGGCTGACATCCGTTCTCCTGGCGTGCTTCGGCGCGCTCGGACTCCTGCTCGGGGCGCTCGGCATTGCGGGGGTCGTCGCCTACACGGTGAGCCAGCGCCGCCAGGAAATCGGGGTTCGGGTGGCGCTCGGCGCGACGCGGCGCGAGGTGCTGGAGGTGGTCGTCGGGAGGGGGCTCGCGCTGGCGCTCGCCGGTGTCGCGACCGGGCTCGCCGCGTCACTCGTGGCCACGCGCGCGATGCGAGCCGTGTTGTTCGGCATCGCGCCGGCCGATGTGAGCACGTACGCCGAAGTGGCCGGCGTGCTGCTGCTGGTGGCGATGGCGGCCGCGTATCTCCCCGCGCGGCGAGCGATGGCGGTCGACCCGGTCGAGGCGTTGCGGGTCGGTTGAACAGCAAACGAACAGGGTCTATTGGATGATGAGAATGCCCACTGCGAAGCGAGTGGGCATTCTCATCGGGACCTGCGGAGCTGCGTGGGGATGCCTGGGTGCGACGTGCGGGATTCGGGAACTGCGGAACCGCGTGGGGCTTCGTTGGGCGCTGCGACGTCCGCGAGGCGGCACGAGGGGCGCCGGACGGCGGCCCCTATTGCTGGGCGCGAATGGCGATGATGGGATCGACGCGCGTGGCGCGGGCGGCGGGGACGAGCGACGCGACGAGGCCGGCGGCGGCGAGCGACAGGGTCGCCAGCGCCCAGGTCGCCGGGTCGGCGCGGCTCACGCCGTAGAGCAGGCTCGCCAATAACCGCGTGATCAGCGCGCCGGCGATCACGCCCCCGAGAACGCCGATCCCGACGAGCCGCAGCCCGCGCTCCGTGACCATACGGAGCGTGAGCGCGCTCGAGCTGCCGAGCGCGGCCCGGATCCCGAGTTCCCGCGTGCGCTGGGCGACCGCGTAGCTCATGACGCCGTAGAGGCCCGCGACCGCCAGCACGACCGCGACGAGCGCGAATGTCCCGATGAGCGCCAGGTAGAACCGCGGCGTGCCCACGCTCGCCGCCATGACATCCGTCATCCGCGCCACCGCCGAGACGGCCGCCCCGGGGTCGACCGACCGAACCGCCGCCCGCACCGCCTTCTCGAGCGTCGCCGGATCGCCCTGTCGCGCGTGGACGACAATGCTGAAGGTCCCGTCCATGCCCGCACCACCCTGCGTGTACGGCCAGTATACCTCGGGAACGGGCGGGGCCTCGGGACCGGCGTTGGGGATGTCGCTCACGACACCGACGATCGTCACCAACGTCGAATCGTTCTCGTAGAACCGCCGCCCGACCGGGTCCGCGTGCGGGAAGTCGCGGCGGACGAGCGCCTCGTTCGCGATCACGACCCGCGGGATCCCGGGCCGATCGTCATCATCCCAGCGGAGAAGTCGGCCGGCCACCAGCCGTTGCCCCATCGCGCGGAAGAAGTCGGGAGTGGCCGCGCGATCGTCGGCGAGCGGGAAGTGCTCGGGATCGATGTTCGGCTGACCCTCGTAGCGAATGTTGGAGTTCGATCCCCACGACTTGTATGGCAGATCCGAGATTGCACCCGCGCTCTGCACCCCGGGCAATTGCTCGATCGCGTCGAGCGCCGGCCGGAGGAACCGCCGAACGACGCTGCTGTCCCGGTAGCGATCCGGGGAGACGGTCGCCTGGAAGGTGAGGAGAGGCCGCGGGTCGAAGCCGGGGTCGCGGCTCACGAGGGCCGAGAAGCCGCGCAACACGAGACTCGCGCCGATCAGGAGCACGAGCGAGAGCGCGACCTCGACGACCACCAGCGCCTCGAGCGCCCGATGCTGCGCCCGTCCTGCGCCGCCGGTCCCGGCGCTCTCGCCGCGGAGGGCGTCCTGCGGATCCACGCTGGCGCTGTGCCACGCCGGGAGCGCCCCGCAGAGGAGGGCGACGATCGCCGACAGCGCGAGCGCGAAGAGCACGATGCGAATCTCGATCCCCAGCCCGGCCAACTGCGGCAGCCGCACGACCGCAAGCGCCCCGATCGTCTGGACAGCTACCCAGGCCAGCACGACGCCAACCACCCCGCCGGCAGCGGTGAGCACCAGGCTCTCGGCCAGCGCGGGCCGCATCACCGCCCATCGGTCGGCGCCGAGCGCCGTCCGGACCGCCATCTCCCGCCGGCGGTGCACGCCGCGGGCGAGGAGGAGGCTGCCGACGTTGGCGGCGGCGATCAGGAGCACCGCGCAGACAGCGCCGAAGACGAGCAGGAGCGGCGCCCGGACTGCCTGGACGCTGTCGGACTGGAGCGGAACGGCGCGTGCCGACTCGCCACGAAGCCGTGGGTAGATGGCGATCATGGCATCGACGAGCGAGCGAAGCTCCGTCCCGGCCGTCGCCACGGTCGCGCCGGGCGCGAGCCGTCCGACCACGTTGAGGAAATTGTGGCCCCGCTCCGCGCGCTCCGACGTGGTGAAGCGCATGGGAACCCAGAGATCTCCCTGGATCTCGTTGCTCCCGTGCGGAACGTGGAACTCGGGCGGCGCGATGCCGATCACCGTCGTCGGCACGCCGTTCACCCGGATCGTGCGTCCGACGAGTCCCGGGTCGGCCGCGAACCGCTCGCGCCAGAGGGCATCGCTCACGACGGCGACCGGGTTCTGCCCCGCGCTGTCATCGGCCACGTCGATCAGGCGGCCGCGCGCGGCCCGGACGCCGAGCATCGGGAAGAGGTTCCCGGTGACGCGGATCGTGCGGACGTTGACGCCTTCGGTCGGCATCGCGATCAGGCCGACATCGTAGGCGAGCGCCGCCAACTCGAGCTGCCGCGCCCCCCGGGCGAGATCGAGAAACTTGGGGGGCGAGAACGGCCAATCGTTGCTCTTGCTCTGGGGGGCCGTCCGGTAGACCGTCACCAGCCGGGCCGGGTCGCGGAAGGGGAGATGCCGGATGAGAGCCCGATCGATCGCGCTCGCGATCGCTGTCGTGGCGCCGAGGCCGAGCGCGAGGCAGAGCACGGCACACAGGGCCGTGGTCGGCGTGTGCCGGAGCCTGCGACAGGCGTCCCGGAGATCCGTCCAGAAGGCAGACATGGTCGAAGCCGGCAGGAGGTTTCCTGCTCCGACACCGGGGACGGCCGGATGGTTGAAAGCGGGCCGACGCCCGGCTCAGTACCCGCGGACGGGGTCGAAGCGGTTGGCGAGCGGCTGTCCGCCCAGGTAGCGCTCCAGATTGTCGGCGAAGAGCGTCGCGGCCCGCGTGAAATAGTGCGGCGTGAAGCCCGCCACGTGCGGGGTGACGATCACGTTTGGGAGATCCCACAGCGGACTCTCGGCCGGCAGCGGCTCGGTCTCGAACACATCGAGGGCGGCCCCGCGGAGCCGGCCGGCGGCGAGCGCCCGGACGAGGGCCGCCTCGTCGATGACGCCGCCGCGTGAGGTGTTGTAGACGTAGGCGGTCGCCTTCATGCGGGCGAGCAGGGCCTCACCCACCAGGTGGTGCGTCTCCGGGGTGTGCGGGACGGTGATCGCGAGATGGTCGGCGACCGCGGCCAGATCCGGGAACGCCCGCGGGGGGTGGAGCTCGTCGACCGCCGCCTCCCCGGCCGCCGCATCGCCGTCGACGTCGCGCTTGGTCGCCAGGACGCGCATGCCGAAGGCGCGGGCACGCACGGCGAGGGCGCGGCCCACGGCGCCCAGCCCGGCGATGACCAGGGTCTGGCCGGTGAGCTCCTCGGACGGCTCCTCGTGGTGAACCCACCGGTGCGCCGCCTGCGCGCGCGCGTAGGTCCCGAGTCGTCGCGTGAAGGTCAGCATGCAGCCCAGGACATGCTCGGCGATGTTGGGTCCATGCACGCCGGCCGCGTTGGTGACGATCAGCCCTCGGGCCCGGATCTCGGGCGTGAGCCGACCATCCAGCCCGGAGGCCCAGAAGCTGACCCAGCGGAGTCCCGGCGCCACGGCCAGCACGTCGCCCGGCAGGTGCCCGCAGACGACGACCTCCGCGTCGTGCATCGCCGTGACGTCGCCGGCCGCGTCGGCCGACCGCATCTCGACCGCCTCACGAAGGCGCGGCCGGCCGTCGATCGCCTGGCGAAACACGTCCGCCCGTCCACGCAATTGCACCCCGTCGCGCGGTCCGGCGAGCACGACGACGATCACCTTCCCCATGTCCGCTCCGGCGGGCGGGCCGGGGCGGCCGCGCCCGCGAGCGGGCCGCCCTACCGGTCGCCCGGATGGTACGCCGCCGCGGCGTGCGCCCGCACCTCGGCGAGCGTGAACCATGACGGCTTGAGGGTCCCGTGCGTGTAGAGTGGCGCCTGGTCGGCGAAATGGCTACTGGTGGAATCCCCACTCTCGCCGAAGGGCATGACCGATTCCGCGCGGGTCCGGGGCCCGAATTCCACCACGCTCACGTACGTGTCGCCATGCACGCCGTACTGGCGCACCCGCTCCCGGCCGGGGACGGCGCGGATGGTGAACACCGCCCCGTCGTTCTCGCTCACCGCCGGAACCGGAAGACTCGGCCGGTCGTCGCTGAACGCCGGCGCGCCGAACGGCGGGTGCGAGTACGCCGCGGAGCGCTGCATCCGGGTGGTCTCCCCGTAGGGCACGCGCCAGGAGCCGAACCGCCGCGTCAGGTCCGCCATCGCGCTCCCGAGCGCGTCGGCGAGCGCCGGCGCGGTCGAGTCGCGCCCCCGCATCGCGCGATGCCACGCGGAATACAGCGTCATCGCGACCGAGCCGACGGTACTCTCGTGATCCCAGGCCTCGAGCGTCGTGATGGCGGAGTCGATCGCATCGCTGCCGGTTGCCGCCGCGCGGAGTCGTGCGAGCCAGTTCGGGAGCAGCTCGTCCGCGGTGATGACGTGCGTGTCGAACGCCGCCCGCGCCCAGGCGGCGAAGGTGAAGCGCGGTGTCGTGCTCAGGATCCGCCGCGAGGCGCGGCCGCGGGGGTTGTCGGCGTCCCACCCCGGGAACACCCCCTCGCGCACCATGTACCTGGGGAACCGGCTCGGGTCGGGATTTCCGGCCGTCGTGAGCAGGAACGGGGACGTGTTGCAGTTTTCCATCCACCCGGTCGCCGGGTTGGTGAGCTGCGGCAGGTCGGCCAGGGCGTAGTAGCCCTGCCACTCCGTGCGAGGATCGCTCCCGTCGACGGGCCTGGACCAGTCGAACGCAGGGTCACGGCGCGGCACGGCGGCGTTGTAGACGTAGTAGATCGTCCCGTCACGATCGGCAGCCATGACGTTCCCGAACAGCATGTCCAGCGGCGCGAGCGCTGCCTGGAGCTCCGGCACGCTGTGCGCCCTGGTCATGTGGTACCACTCCGCGAGCCAGCCGTGGGACTCGTACTTGGGGAGCCGCGCGGCCACCGGGAGCCCGCCAGCCGAGGCCACGATCGGCCCGTGATGGGTCCAGACCGACCGATACGTCCGCGTCACGACTCCCTCCGGCGTCTTCACGCGGATCGTGTCGATGTGCTCCTCGGCGGTCCGGTACCCGCCGCCGTACCGGTAGGCGAGCGGGTGCGCCGGGTCGTCGAAGTGCTCGATATACCCATCGACCTCGTCGGCGACGTTGTCGGTGCTCATCCAGCCGACTCCGGCGTTGTGGCCGATGTACGGCATGGGGAAGCCGAAGCGCGCGTATCCGGAGAACTCCCAGCCCGCGCCCTCGTCGCTGTGAATGTGTCCCTCGTAGACCTGACCGGGCCCGAAGAACGAGAGGTGCGGGTCGATGAAGAGCATCGCGTGCCCGGAGGCCGATCGCGACGGGCCGATCACCCAGCCGTTGGAGCCCTGGTGTGTCGGGGTCGTCCGCTCGAGCGCGGGCGCACCCATCACGAGCGTGCCGAGCTTGGGGTCGTGGACGAAGCCGAGCTGGTAGTAGCTGTAGCGGATGAACGCCAGCGGGTACCAGGGCTCGATCCGGCGAAGGAGCCGCGGGTGGACGGCCGGGTGGCGCGCCAGGTAGTAGTTGATGCCGGCCGCGAAGCCGTCGCAGAGCGCCCGCACCGCGGGGTCCATCGCGTCGTAGTCGCGGCGGGCGAACGCTTCGATCCGCAGCGTCCGGTCGAGTCGGTCCTCGGGAACGAGCTCCTCGCCATACAGCTCCGCGCCCCGACCGAGCGCGAGCGCGAAGTCCTCCTCGAGCTGCGGGAAATTATCCTCGGCCTGGGCGTACCCGAATCCAAAAATGGTGCTGGCGTCGGTCCGGCCGAACACATGCGGCGTCCCCCACTGGTCGCGATAGATCGTGACCATCGCGGCCAGGCGGGCTGGCGAAAGGGCCGGTTGCGACCGCGCCGGCGACGCGGCCGCGAGCGCGCCGATCGTGACCATGCCCACCGCGGCACTCGCCCGCGCCCGGCGGAGCCGCCAGCGCCATCGTACGCTCGATCGTACGCTCGATCGAAGGTCCATCAGGTCGTGCTCCCGCGTCCCGCGGACGCCAATCGTAGGAGTTCACTCGAACATTGACCGGCGCTCACCCGCTCCACCCGCGAGCGTTCGTCATCCGGAGCGGCACGGAACGGCAGCACGGCCCCCGCAAGTCAGATGCCGGGCGCACGATGATGGTTTGAGGCGCGCCGACCATGCAACCGCGAGGCTGCGCCCACCAGCTCGGGCTGACCGCGCGGGCCGGGGGGCGAGGCTCAGCTCGCAGCCGACGGCACCGGGATGGTCGTGATCGACCGCGTCCCCGGCGCCGATGGCGGATCGGTGGACGGTGCAGCGGTGCGATCGGGACGCTTCGGCAAGCGCACGCGCCGGCTCAGTCGCTGTGACGGCCGCTCCACGAGCCACCAGAGCGCGGTCGCGAGGAGCACGGCCGACCCGACGGCAACGATCCAGGTGAGCACGCCGAGGCCAGTGGGCAGCGACCGCCCGGCCGCGCGCTGCGCGAGCGAGACGACCCGCCAGCCGACCGTCGGGTGGTAGAGGTACAGGCTATAGGAGATCGCGCCGAGGAACTGGATGGGGCGCCAGCCGAAGTGCCGATCGAGCGCCGGACGGGACGCGCTCACGATGCAGAGCGTGCTCACGAGGACGACGATCGTCAGCTCGACCGGCGCGTCGGGCCCGGTGGCAAGAGCGATGCCGAGCACCCACGCCGCGATGAGGGCGGGCCACCGGACGACGCCGGCGACGACCCACCACGCGAGCGCACCGGTGAAGAACTCCGACCACCGATCGAGCGCCAGGCCGCGTGGGACGCCCGGGAGCCGGCCGGCGTGCGCGGCGAGCGACGCCACAAACAGGAGCGCGAACCCGATCCCGATCACGCGCCAGCCGGCCCGCGCCCCGATCCTCCGCTCGAGCGCGCGACCGGCGAGCAGGACACCGACGAGGGTCAGGTAGAACTGAAACTCGTAGCAGAGGGTCCAGAAATTCGGCATGATCTCGCCGTAGTGCAGCAGGTCCTGCGCGTAGACGAGATGGGCGAGCACCTGCGCGAGCGAGGGGAGGGGCGTGTGCAGGGCCGGGACGAGCACGAGCCCGACGCCGATCACCAGGACCTCGAGGGCGATCGCCACCCAGTACGGCGGGTCCAACCGCAACGACCGCTTGAGCGCGAAGCGCGCCAGGTAGCCGGGCGTCCAATCGCCGTCGCGGACCGAGAAGGCGATCACGAACCCGCTCAGCACGAAGAAGATGTTCACGCCGAAGTGCCCGGCGTGAAAGAGCGTGACGAGCGTCGACGGCATCCAGGCCTGCGTGCCGCGGTCGAACGCGCCCTGGACATGGAAGAAGACCACCGCCAGCGCGGCCACGCCGCGCAACGCGTCGAGCGCCAGGAAGCGTCGAGCCCCGGGCGCCCCCGCAGCCCCGGCGGCCGACCGGTCCCAGTCGGGCGTGTACCGGCCGACGGCCTCCGGCCCCGCGATCGCGACGGTTTCCCTGCTCACCATGGACGGCTCTCTCCTGGACAGGGCGAACGGCGTCGGGTCGGCGGGCCCCGGGCAGAAGCTACTCGCGCGCGTGCCCGCCGACCATGCGCGTGCGATTCGCGGGCGACAGGCGTGTGGCGCGGGCGCGCCACACGCACCATCTCAAGACGATCCAGCGCCCGTCCGCAGCACCGCTGGAGGTGCTAGCGCCTCACCGCTGCCCTCCGTGTGGGCTGTCGGCGACGTCGCCGGCGGGCTCGCCGCCACCCGTGCTGTCGCCGGCGCCGGACGTCGTGGCGCCGCCGCCCAGGGCGCGACCGGCGTTGGCGGCGGCACGCAGGAAGTCGGTCACCCCGATCCGCCGATACCCGCTCGGCGGGACGAACAGGTCGGCCGGAGGTGCTCCCTCGTGCACGTTGCGCATCTCCATCTCGCCGTTCGCGTCCCTCGATCGCGAGATCACGTGGAGCCGATCGTCGATCCAGACGGTGGACGGTCCACTGTTGCCGCCATCGGTGTGGTCCGCCGTGACCAGCCACTTGTGGGCCGGCCGGCCGTTCACGCTTTCGGTGCCGGTCGCCCGGCAGGTGAAGTGCGGAGGCGTGCCCGATGTGTGCCGCGGCACGAATGCGGCGATCCCATCGACGGTGCCGTTCCACACCGTGCACGGGTCACCGTCCGCCATCGGCCGGAAGAGCCGCAGGAGCGGGGCGAACCCCGCCGACACGACGGGCGTGAAGATGCCGCCGTCGATGTAGGTCCGAGCCTTGTCGTTGATGACGAGAGTCGTCCCGTGTCCCGGGTCGAAGACGAAGGCGCTCCGATCGCCGGGTCCGGTCGACTCCATGCGGACACGGCCGTCGCCGATGTAGACGCGCGTCGGCGGCTTGGCGGGATGACGCAGGTCGACCAGATCCGCGGAGAAGGGTGTCCCATTCCATGGCACACCACCGCCGCCGAACCCTCCGAAGCACCCGACCGGCCCGGCGGCGAAGAGGAGACCCGCGGAGAGCGCAGCCCCCATGCCGGGCGCGCGGCGTGGCAACCGACGCATCGATGCCTCCTTGCGTGAGCGGATCTGGCGAGGGGCCCCTAACATGGCGCGGGCGGCCCAGGTACGCCACCGTGACCCCGCCGACTCGGCCGTCGTCGCTCCTCCAGCTTCCAACCCGGAGACGAGCCCATGCACGCTTCTCACCCCCAACAGTGCGTCCGCGTCGCCCGCCGCCGCCTGAGCACCGCGATCGCGCTCGCGGCCCTGGCCCTCCCGGTGGGGGTCGCGCAGGGGCAGTCGTCCGGGGCGGGCGGTGTGCAAGCGGGTGCCGCGCCGGCCGCGGCACAGGATCCTCGGTTCGCCTACGGTATGATCGGCGGCGCGGGCGACCTGCCTGGCTCGGCGTCGATGCAGGCGCTCAGCGTCCTGCTGCAATACAGGGTGCTGCCGTCCCTCGCGGTCACGGTCAACCCATCGGTCGTGCGGGCCACGGTTCAGCCGATCGGCAGCGCGAGGCTCACCAGCACCGGCCTGACCGATCTCCCGGTCGGCGTGACGTTCTCCCAGCACCTCGCCCGTGTCCCGTTCGCCCCCGAGGTCGCTGCGGGCACGGAGCTCAGCCTGCCGGTCGGGGACACGGCCCGTGGGCTCGGGAGCGGTCAGACCGGGGTCGCCGGTGAGTTGGGGGTCGGAGTGTCACCGACCGACGCGCTGTCCCTCGACCTCGACGCGTGGCATCCCTTTGCCGGTGCCGGTGTGAACTCGCTGATGGACGCGTCGAGGGCCACGTCGCTGAGCGTCGAGGCGGCGTACCAATGGACGGAGCGTGTCGCGGCCAGCCTCGGTTACGTCTCGGACGTGGGCCGCGCCGATTCCGGGAGCGTGCTCCCACAGTCCGTCGTTGCCGGGATGGTGTTCAGGGTCGCTTCCCCACTTGCTCTCACCGTCGACGGCGCGAGCGGGCTGACGCGAGGCGCGCCCCGATGGCTGCTCTCGATCGGGCTCGGCACCGCCTTCACAGAGGTCACGCCGATCGGCCCCAACTCGCTGGTCTCGCGGGTCCGCCACGCCTTCGGCCGTAGCGTCAACCGCGGCCACGGGCAGAGCAAGGTCGGCGGGACGTGCAGGCAGCACGCCTGCTGACCGCTCGACGGCTCAGGGGGCCGCGGCCCGCGCCGGTGCGGCGCGCTTGTCGACGACGACCTTGCCGCCTTTCATGACCCACTTCACACCGCGGGTGACGGCGCCGATGTCGGTCGTCGGGTCCCCATCGACGGCGATCATGTCCGCGAAGTAGCCCGGGGCGATCGACCCGAGCTCGTTGGCCTTGCCCAGTAGCGCGGCCGCGGTCGTCGTCGCGCTGGCGATCGCCTGGACGGGGGTCATCCCCGCCTCGACGAACCGATCGAGCTCGCGCGTATTCTCCCCGAAGCCGGTGAACACCGCGTCGGAGCCCATGGCGATCCTGACGCCCGCATGGATCGCCCGGCGGAGCGTGGCGATGTTCCGCTTCATGTACGCCTCGAGCCCGGCGGCGTCCGCCGAGTCGTACCCGTACTCGGCCCGGTGCGCGACGTAGTACCGGTTGTGGTCGATCGTCGGCACGTACACGGTCCCGCGGCGGACCATCTCGGCCAGCGTCGCATCGTCGAGGTCCGTCGCGTGCTCGACCGACTCGGCCCCGGCACGAACCGCGTCGCGGCCACCGTCCGGGCCGTACGAGTGGATGGCGATGCGCTTGCCGGCCTGGTGCGCGACGTCGGCCGCGGCCTTCATCTCCTCGTACGTGAACGTCTCGTAGCCCGAGGTGTCCCGGTCGCTCCCCGTGGACCCGTACATCTTGATCCAGTCGACGCCGGCGGCGAGCTGCTGCCGCGCGACCCGCTGCACTTCGGCCACCCCGTCCGCCTCACCGGGATCGGGGGGCGGCGCCCCGGGCCGCACCGGACTACTCGCCACATGGAGCCCGTATCCGGCGACGAACATCCGCGGGCCGATCATCGCCCCACGATTGATGAGATCGCGCATGGCGACGTCCATGTACTCCGAGGACCCGAGGTCCCGCACCGTGGTGACCCCGGTCTCGAGCGTCCTGCGCGCGTTTTCCTGCGCCAGGTAGACCGTTACGGCGGGGCCGAGGGTGCCGAGCTGCGCCCATGGACGGGAGCCCGGCGCACGGTCCCAGTAGAAGGTCATGTGCGTGTGGGCGTCGATCAGGCCCGGCAGCCCGGTGTAGCGCGAGAGATCGACGACCGTGGCGCCGGCCGGGACGGCGGTGGGCCCGACACCGACCCTGACGATGCGATCTCCCTCGACCACGACCACCGCGTCGCGGAGCACTTGCCCGCGGCCGTCGACCAACCGGCCAAACCGGACGGCCGTCAGCGGCGCGGTGGCCTGGCCGCGCGCCGCCGCCGGCGCGTGCACGATCGCGAACACTGCGAGGACGAGCACGGCCCGTGGCATTGGCCCCCGATGGCGAGAGAGCGGCAAACTTGCCGCGCGCCCGCGGCGGCCGTCAAGCTTGGCGCATCGCCGCCGAGCGCGTATCATCGTGCGGAATGGATCCCACGCACGCGTTGCTGGACGCCATCGCGCGCGGCGACGTCGATGGGGCAACGGCGCTCCTCGACCGCGAGCCGGGCGCCGCAGGCGGGGTGGGACCGGCGGGCGAGAGCCCGGTCCTCGCGGCGGTCTATCGCGGGCAGCTCGCCCTCGCTCGCCGGATCGCGGCCGGCCGCGCGCTCGACATCACCGAGGCCGCGGCCCTGGGGGATTCGGACGCGGTCGCGGCCGCGCTGGCGCGCGACCCGGCGGCGGTCGGTGCGCGGAGCCAGGATGGCTGGACGCCGCTCCATCTCGCGGCGTTCTTCGGGCACGCACCGGTCGCCGCGGTGCTCGTCGCCGCCGGTGCGGACCTGGCCGCGGTCTCGGCGAACGGGATGGCGAACCAGCCCCTGCATGCCGCGCTGGCCGGCGCCGGTGCGCCGGACGTCGTGCAGTTGCTCGTCGCGCGCGGCGCGGACGTCAACGCGACGAGCCACGGGGGCTGGACCCCGCTGCACCTCGCCGCCTCGCGTGGGGCGGTCGGGTTCCTGCACCTCCTCCTCGCCCACGGTGCGGACCCGGCTGCGGCGGCGGACGGCGGCAAGTCGGCGGCCGACATCGCGACCGAGCGTGGCCATCCGGACGCCGCGTCGGTGTTGCGCGGACCGGGGCGCTGACCGCGCCGACCGCGCCGACCGCGCCGACCGCGCGCGAATTGGCGGCCTGATCGGCAGCCTGATCGGCGGCGTGCTCGGGCGGCCGCGCTCAGGCACGCGTTTTTCGTGCTGGCGGGCGCCCGTCTCGACTCACGGCGCGGGCTCGCGGGCCGTGGAGGGGGAGGGTGGCGACGGGCGCTGGCGGCCAGCGATCCCGGGGTCGCGCCGGATGAAGTCGGTCGGCGCGCGCGGCGTCAATCCGAGCGACGAGGGAGGACCGATGACTCGACAGGTGCTCGACGGGATGCGTATTGCGGTGCTCGCGGCCGATGGGTTCGAGCAGGTGGAGCTGACCCGACCGATGAAGGCGCTCACCAAGCACGGCGCCGAGGTCGACATTGTCTCGCTGAAGCGCGGCTCGATCCAGGGCCTGAACCATCTCTTTCCGGGGCGGAAGATCGACGTCGACCGGACCATATCGGCGGCCGATCCGGACGACTATCACGGTCTGCACATCCCGGGCGGCTGCATCAACCCCGATCTCCTGCGGCAGAGTGAGGACGCGCTCGATTTCGTGCGCGCGATCGACGCGGCGCGGAAGCCGATCTCCGTCATCTGTCACGGGCCGTGGGTGCTGATCTCGGCCGGGCTCGTTCGAGGGCGGCGGCTCGCCGCCTGGCCCGGCATCAAGGATGACGTGCGGAACGCCGGGGCGGAGTGGGTGGACGAGAAGGTCGTGGTCGACGCGAACTGGGTGTCGAGCCGAAGCCCCCACGACCTCCCGGCCTTCGACCGGGCGATCGTCGCGCATTTCGCGGAGTCGATGGGCCGCTCGGCGCCGAGCCGGATCAGCGAGATGGGGGTCGGGCGATTCCTCGTCGGCGCGGCGGCGGCCGCGGCCGCAGGGTTTGCGGTGCAGCAGACGGTGCGCGGGCTCCGCGACGGGAACGGGGCGAGTCGGTCACCGACGGGTCGCCGACCGGGGCGGCAGCGCCGGCGCGAGCCGGCCGAGTTCGTGTCGCGGAGCTGAGCGGGGCCGACCGCGGTCGGGCCTGACGCGAGAGACCCTCACTCGCAGTGCGGGTGAGGGTCTCTCGTCGGGCAACGTCGTGCGCGGTGTCGCGTGGGCGTGCGGCTACGGGCAGACGAGCGTCCAGGCGCCGCCGCGGGCGGAGAGCTCCTGGAGCGGGACAGACGCGACGGTCGTGTGGTAGTCGACCGTCTGGCCGAGCGCGGCGTCGACGATGCCGTCGGGGCCTGACTTGGCCTGCCAGGTCGTGTCGGCGACGGCCTCGAGGCCGTACATGCGCAGGGCGATCATGCGGTCGCCGCTCGCCTCGAAGACGGTCGAGATCCGCTGCTCCTTGAGGAGGGAGTCGCGGACAGCCGTGTACGTCTGTGGGATCGTCAGCGGGGTCGTGAACCCGCCGGCCTGCTCGTGTACCTGGTTGATGAGCGCCGTCGCCCCGGCCAGATCGCCCAATCCGAGCCGCACCTGCGCCCGCACGAGTGCCAGCTCCTCGGCGCGGACGATCGGGATCGGGCTGCCGACCGTGGCATAGGGGAGGAAGTTGTAGGGGTCGGACGTGCCCGCGTACTGCGACAGCTGCACGTTGTGCGGGTCACGGACGAACTTGTTCTTCCACCGCAGGTCGTTCAGCGTGTCGACGTCGAACGCGAGGTCGTAGAGGGCGTCGTACAGGAAGTAGAAGGCCACGATCGGGTTCTGGAGATCGCCGGACTGGCCGCTGAAGGTGTGGTACACGCCGAACTGGTCGAGCGGGAAGTTCCCGGCCACCGGGGGGGTGATCGCGCCCGGATTGTAGAGTGCCGAGGCCAGGAGCGCGCTGTCGGCCCGTTGGAGCGCGGTCGGGTCCGGGGCGCCGGGGTGTATGGGATCGGGGTGTGCCGCCGGCGTGCTCCGCGCGATCGCGTATGCCAGCTCCAGATTGGCCTTCCCGGCCAGCGCCCGGTTGAAGGCGGCGAACGATCCGGGGGCTGTGCTCGGCGCCGCCGTCTGTCCGACCGACGCGAAGCCCGGCGGCACACGGACCGGGAGCGGCGTGGGGCCGGCCGCGTTGAGGTTGGTGAGCCCCGAGTCGAGCAGCGCCACGATGTACCGCCACACGTCCTTGTTGCAGTAGGGCGGATCGGTCGGGTTGCTGCCGATGGAGTACAGCGGGATACCCAGCGTATCCCGTGTCTCGGCCACCATCATGAAGTTGAGCGCCTTGATCGTCTGGACCATGCCGACGATCGCCGAGGCCTGGGCCGGCGTGTAGGTCGGCACCTTGCCCACGATGCCGATGATGTTGTTCGCCTGCTTCGCCTGCGCGTACTCGTTGTCCCAGACCAGGATCGCCTGGATCCCGCTGTTGGTGATCGGCTTGAGCCCGCCGACATCCGTGAGGACGTTGGCGCTCGCACCGAGGAACCAGAAGATGTCGCGGCTGAACGAGCCGGCGTAGTAGATGTACCAGGAGGCATCGACGCGGGTGGCCGAGAAGAGACCGGTCACCGCGTTCTGCACTCCGATCTGCGAGTTGGGGATGCTCGTCGGGGCATCGAAGAATGGGACGGCCGTGTCCTTGCACGCCGAGGCGGCGGCCAGCAGGCCGATGGCGGCGGCAGCCGCGATCGGCCGCTGTCGAGTCCGGCCGGAGGTGGGACGCGGCGCGGCGCCCGGGACGGTGCTATGCGTCGCGCTCATGTCAGAGCCCCAGATCGAGGGAGAGGAAATAGCTGCGCGCGGGTGGGTAGGGCGTGATCTCGATGCCGCGCCCGACGTTCTGGCTGCCGATCGAGCTGACTTCCGGATCGAGTCCGTCATACGCCTTGCTGTAGGTGTTCAGGAGGTTGCGGCCGACGAGCGCCAGGCGCGCACTCGCGATCCGGCCGCCGGCGATCCGGTTGAGCCACTTGTTGGGGAGCATGTAGCTCACCGACACTGACCGCAGCTTCACGAACGTCGCGCTCTGAATCCCGGGCGTCCCGTTGGCGAGCACCGCCTGAACGTATCGGGCCGAGTACGACGAGTCGCCCCACAGCGTGCCGAAGTTGAAGTACGCGTCGTTGGCGTTGCTGACGTCGCCTCCGCGGTGCCAGTCGAGCAGCCCCGCGACCCGGACCGGTCCCCAGGTCACCGACTCGTCGAAGCTGACGGTGAAGGACGGGAGTTGGTCCCCGACCTGGCGGGGCGTGCCGTCGCGCGCGGTCGCCGACTGGTTCACGAACTCCGAGACGGAGCGGCCCACCTGGATCCATCCCGCCCCGCTCGCCGGCGAGAAGGCGGCGAGCGGGAGGGCGTTGACGACGCTGTAGTTGCGGGCGAAGCTGGTCGAGCTCACCCAGGTGAACCCGTTGCGGAGCTGGACCGGCGTCGCCGACAGTGTCACCTCGGCGCCCTGGTTCGTGAACTCGCCGCCGTTCAGCCACTGCACATCGTAGCCCCGCGACCCGTTGACCGATGCCTGGAGGAGCAGGTTGGTGATGCGCTTCTGGTAGACGGTGAACGTGAACTGCGCGCGGGAGTGGAGCAGTGTGGCGTCGAATCCGGTCTCGATCTCGGTCTCCGACTCCGGCTTGACGTTGCCGACACCGAGGATCGTGTCGGCCGAGAGGCCCGGCAGGCCGCCGTGCACCGTCGTGCCGAGTGGACTGTAGCGCACGCCGTAGAGCGGCTGCGTGCCGGAGGCGCCGTAGGCCGCCCGCACCTTGAGCTCGTCGATGAAGCCGACGAACTGCGGGATCCGGTACGCGGCCGAATAGCGGGGGTAGGCGTAGAACTTCGCGATGTCGCCGTCGTTGGTCGTCCGCTCGGCCGTCACGCCGCCCGTCAGCGACAGCCGCTGGCCGAGGGCGAGCACCTGCTCCTGGAAGTAGAGCGACTGATCGCGCTGCGCCGTCCGGTTGTAGAAGTTCGTCTGCACCGTCCCCGTCGCCGGGTTGTTGAGCCCGGCGAGCAGATTCTGCGAGACGATCTCCGGGTTCACGAGATCGCGGCGCTCGCGCACGAAGCCG
>Ga0070738_10003805_pt1 | contig 19079 bp, 13 predicted proteins | sample Coa_R2_2_FD_66446 | JGI IMG/M metagenome (GOLD analysis project Ga0070738, IMG submission 66446) | Surface soil microbial communities from Centralia Pennsylvania, which are recovering from an underground coalmine fire - Coalmine... | ecosystem: Environmental > Terrestrial > Soil > Unclassified ... | reverse complement strand
GCCGCTCTGCCGGGATCATCCGGCAGGCCATTCACGAACTGCTGCGCGATCTTGATGCGGCTGACGCGGTAGAGGAGCAAATATTCGAGAGAGGAATAGCCTGTCCCGAAGTCATCGATCGCGATTCCAACGCCCAGCGCCCGCAGCTTGTTCACCATGTCGCCATGGCCGCGGCTCGTTTGCATGAGCACGGATTCGGTCAGTTCAAGTTCAATTTTTTCCGGGGCGAGCCCAGAAGCGCCTAGCTGCTGCATGAGATCATGGGAGAAATCGGATGGCGCCGCCAGTTGGGCGGCCGAGAGGTTGACGCCCAGAACCGGCGGAGCAATTCCCTCCTTCTCCCAGATCCGCAGCTGCCGGCAGGCTTCCGTGAGAACCCATTGGCCAATCGGGCCGATCAATCCGGTCTTCTCGGCGAGTGCTATAAAATGCCCCGGCCCGAGGAGGCCGCGGGATGGATGGTTCCAGCGGAGAAGTGCCTCCATGCCAACAATCTGCCGCGACGGCACGTCGATCTCCGGCTGGTAATAAACTTCGAACTCGCCATGATCGAGAGCGGCTCGCATCTCCTCGACAAGCGTCACCCGCTCGCGCACTGCAAGATCAAGATCATCGGAATAGAAGACATATTTATCGCGGCCGCTTTCCTTGGCTTCGTACAAAGCTAGATCCGCCTCCCGCATGATATCCTCGGGCTTCGTCAAGCCGGCGCGATAGATGAAAATGCCGATGGTCGCCGTCACATGCAATTCGCTGCCGCCGATCGAATGCGGCGCGGCGATCGAGCCTATGATCCTTGCCGCGAGTGATCCGACAACGGCATCGTCAACCATGCCATCGAGGAGTACAGCGAACTCGTCGCCTCCAACCCGTGCGATCCTATCCCCTTCGCGCAAGACGCCCGAGATCCGGTCCGCGGCTGTCTTGAGCAGCTCGTCGCCCAGCGAATGGCCAAGTATCTCGTTGACGTCCTTGAAGTCATCAAGATCGAGATACAGAATGGCAAATGGTTTGCCTGCCTGCGTTGCAGCTGTGAAAGCTTGCTGCAGCCATTCCATAAAGGTCATGCGGTTGGGCAGGCCTGTTAAGAGATCCGTATGGGCCAGACGCGCCGTTTCGATTTGCGCGAGCTTCTGATCGTTTATGTCGGCGAGGATCCCTTCCAGTGCCGTCACTTTTTGATCTTTTCTGCGAACCGGATGCATCCGGTTCGCTATCCATACGTATGAGCCATCAGGCTTGCGCAGCCGGAAGTCGCAGCTCGATTCTTTCGCCTTGGCGGAAACGATGCCGGCGATGTTCGAGAGAACAAACGGGCGGTCATCTGGATGCACGAGTTCAAGATATCTGTCTGGCTCGGCGAGGAGCTCATTTGGCGCGTAGCCGTAGCAGCCGGTGTTTCCTGATACATATTTAAGCTTGTAAGGGTATTCCGGATCGAGCCGGTACAGCATGGTTGAGCTGTTTTCAACGATCCGGCCGGCGTCCGCGATTGCCGCTAGATTGCGGGCGTGTGTGATTGCGGTTCCAATGAGTTCCCCGACGGTGCGAAGTGCCTCGATCTCGATCGTCGACCACGCGCGGTTGACTTTGTCATCGCCGACACCGATCGCCCCCCACCAGCTCCCGCTCGCGAAGACCGGAGCAACGAGAAATGAATTGACGCCGCAGGAATCAAGAAGGGTGTGCAGTGGCTCACTGACCTCATCGATGTTGATCGATTGTACATTTTCTTGCGTGAGAAAAGCCGGCACCGCCAGCATGGCTTCATCATTGTTTTGCTGCCACAGATTGCGGCAACCGGCAATCGGTGCCGTGCCTGATGCATTCCACATGTGATGTATGGAGAGCGCAAAATTCGCCGCGCCCTTGTTTTCGTAAAGATGGGCGCATCTTACGCCCATTGACCGGCCAATCAGTTCCAGAACTTTCGGAATAGAGCGGCCGAAGTCGAGTGAGCGCAGAATTTCGGTGGAACTCTCAGTCAGGGCCTTCAATATCGCATTACTCCGATGGAGTTCACGCTCCGCTTCCTCCCGTTCGATATTCCGGTTTTCAAGATCGGCAGCCAGGGCTTTGTGGAGGATCTCCCGTCGGGAGATGGAAGCGATCCAGTTATTGGCGTGAAAGCCGAGGAACCCGAGGATGGCAGTGAAGATTGCGACCATCAATCCCATGGTGATCGACATCGCATTGCCGAGAGCAAAAAAAGCGAAGGTCACGGGCAGGGAGGCCGGGAGCATGAATCCAAACAGCGCCGGCAAAAAAGCCGAATCGCCGGCAACGGCGCCAGCCATCATGCCGCCAATGGTAAAGGCGATGAAGGCGTGAACCGCGGGCTCAGGCGTCAGGAAGATACCGGCTGCCATCAAACCCCAGAGGCAGCCGGTTGCCGCCGCGCCTGCAGCGAAGCGCCAGCCCCAAGTTGCTGCCAATTCCGCCCTGGGGGGAGCGCGCAGATAGCGCTGGCAATCGAAAAATCTTGCCAATATGACGATACAGAAGAGGCCAATCCACGCTGCAAAGATCCAGACAGGCAAAAGGGACCGCAGCAGATAGGCGGCGAGGCAGGCATTGATGATATTGACGAACATGATCGCATGCGAATGGTACAGCATGCGGATCTGTTCCTGGCGGACCGCTTGATCCAGCGCAAGCTGATTGAGTGCAGCTGGGAAGGGAGACTCCAGGTTTTTCCGGCTTCCGCCAGGGAGACCGGCTGGGTTCATACGGACATCTCTCCAGCAGGCTCATGAAACAACTCGAAGCCCGCGAAATGAAGAGCTAATCGCTTTGATGTCTCGATGAAGGTCAAGGTGATTCAGCTCCAGCACTTCGGTCCCTGGGATTGAGCGTTTGCCGGTCTCCCATTTGCGATGCGGCGCGCGGCACTGATTATCGCATGAACAATATATATTGCCATCAGTTATCATACTTTCGGCCAGAGTTCCAGATCCTTGGGGGATTGCGGACGGGATTGACTGGAATGGCTAGGCTAAAACGCGATGGAGCGGTACCTTGACAGCAGCTCTGCTGTGACGCTCATACTGTCCACGATGTGTGAAGGCGCTTTCACTGCGCACAGCTCACGGCGCTATCCCATTGAAGGCCGCGTGTTTCCGCCGCGAAGCAAGCTCGCGGAAGCAAAATCGTTCCCTCCTGGTAAGCGGCTAAGATGATCTTGCGCGGGAACCAACCCATAATAGCCACAATGCCTGATGGAACATTGCGAATTTTCACGCGGCAGGGCCTATTGGTGCCATCGCCTTCGAGACCTTCAAGAAAGATAATCGATCGCTTGAAGATGCGCATATGGCGGCGGACGGCTGCGGCCCAAAATTGATCGTGAAATCGCACATCGGCGCATCTCGCGAAAGCGGATCTCTTGATAGAGTATTTATATTGTATTGTATTTGGTGAAATCGGCCGTTAGCCGGTCCCGGCAAACTGCCGGATCTAGCGGGGCGTGGCGGGGGGGTCCAGCAAGCGCCTCGCCGCAGCGAGGATAGCTGGCTGCGGCTGGCGTATCGGGGGTACGGCTTGGTGAAGCTCCCAGCCCCCGCCAAGCGCCTTGTAGAGCGCGATCAGCTGCTCCGCCGCCGTCCGCTGGCTGGCTACATATTCTTCTTCGAGATCGAATTGCTGGCGTTCGGCGTCGAGAACGTTCAGATAATCCGTGAGGCCGCGATTATAACGCTCGGTTGCAAGCTTGGTTGCCTGGCGGGCAGCCGCGAGTGCGTGATCGAGGTTCTTCAGACGATTTTGTTCGGCCGTGTAGGTCGCAATCGCGTCGTCGACTTGCTGAACGGCGATCAAGATCGTCTGCTTGTAGGCGGTAACGGATTCGTGCGCTCGCAGTTCAGCGATATCGGCGATGGCGTCGAGTGTGCCGAAATCAAGCATGGGCCAATAGACCGCTGGGCCAGCTGCTCCAATGAATGTAAGAGGGACCGAGGACGGCGAAGGCCCTCCTTCTCCGCCAAGAGCGCCGCTGACGATCACTCTGGGAAAGAGGTCGGCCGTTGCAACGCCGATCCGCGCAGTGGCGGCGGCGAGCTGACGTTCGGCGGCATGGATGTCCGGCCGCCGCCGCAAGAGATCGACCGGCAAGCCCGCGGGTATCTGAGCCGGGAGCGAGGGGAGCTTACCCGGGCTCGCCAGTTCTTTGGCGAGGTCCTCCGGGAACTTGCCAAGCAAAACGGCAATCACATGCTGGCTTGCCGACACCTGGGCTTCAAGGGGCGCAACCTCAGCTTGCAGATTTGCCAGATGGCGCTCCGCCAAGGCAACGTCGAGCTCATTGGTGATTCCCTGTTTGAAACGTGACTTCTCGAAATCTAGGCTGCCCTGGGCAACGCCAATATTCTGCCGGAGGACAGCGAGCTGCCTTTGAAGCGCCCGCATGTCGAGATAGGCGCGTGCCACATCCGCCGCTACCGTCACAAGCACCCACTCGCGCGCGGCAGCGAGGGCTTCGGCATCGTAAGTTGCCGCTTCGAGTTCCCGCCAGTATTTGCCGAAAACGTCGATTTCCCAGGTCGCATCAAAGCCGCCCGCTACTGCGATTTGGCCAGAGGGCCCAAAGGTGTGTGCGTTGTTCGCGGATCTCAACGCGTCGGACACACGGCCTTTTGTCAGGTCTCTTCCTGTCCCGCCGCCGCCGCCGGCCGTTCCGCCGCCGGCCGGAAGCGCTTCTCCGATCACCACCAATTCCTGGGTTCGCGCTTCCTGAAGCCGGGTCAGGGCAATCTCGATATCGAGGTTCGATTCTATGGCGCGGCTCACGAGCGAATCGAGTTCTGGGTCACCTAGGGATCGCCACCATTCAATCTGATAGAAATTCGGCTTGCCCGCTGCTTTGGATGGGGCTGCAACGGGGGGAGGAAGGAACGACGCCGGCACAACCGTTTCCGGGGTGATGTAATCCGGCCCGACGGCGCACCCGGCCAAAGTCGCGGCGAGCCCAAGTGCGGACAGAGCGGTTCGCGCCAGAAGCCGATCAACGAGCTGACGCCGCGACATTCTTTGCATGTTCTTCATTAACCTCAATGGCCTCAACTCTTTCACCGTTCCTGATCCGGCTGCTCAGATTGAGCGCCACCTGATCGCCCTTTTCGAGACCGGAGCTGATCTCAACGACATTTCCGTTGTCGCGGGCAATGGTGACGCTTCTGATGTCAACCACGCCATTTTTGATGACTGCAACTTGCGGACCCTGTGTTCGAAACAAAAGCGCGGCTGCCGGAACCTCGATCAACCCGCTGCTGCTGAGCTTGAATGTCACATTCACATAGGTACCGGGAACCAGCACGTGATCCGGGTTCGAGACATCGACCTCGACGCGCAGCGTGCGTGCCGCATCATTGATCGCTTCCGCCGTCCGGGCGATCTTTCCCTCGAAGCTTTGGTTCGGCCGGTAGTCGGCCGTAATCGTGGCGGGCGTGCCAACGGCCATGAGCTGTGCCGCAGTGACCTGCGGGGCGTCGACGAAGATGCGAAGCGGATTATCCAAAGTCATCCGGTAAAGAATTGTCGTGTCGGTGGTGCTTCCGGCCGTCACGAGATTGCCGAGGTCGATGCGGCGCTCAATGATCGTCCCATCGAAAGGTGCGATGACCTGTTTGAATCCTTCGAGAGCCGCATAATGGTCCACATCAGCCTGGGCGCGCACAACTTGCGCCTTGGCCGCCTCGAGTTGAGCGGCCGCCACGCCGTTTCCGGCCTTTTTGTCCTCCCGCTCCTGTTCTGACACGACCCCCTTTGGGGAAGTTCGCCAGCGTTCATAGGTTGTCTTGGCGAACTCCAGCTCTGCCTGTCTGACGAGGACTTGGGCTTGGTCTAGCTTAAGTTTTGCCTTTGCAGCCTCATACTTTGCATCGAGTTCAGGTGTTTCAATGGTGGCAAGAACCTGGCCGGTTTTCACATGATCGCCGATATCGTTGAACCATGCGCCGACATAGCCATCAACTCGCGCAAAGATTGTAGCCGTGTACCAAGCTGCGGTTGAACCGGGGAGCACAAGCGTTTGGGTCGAAGGGGGCGGGCCGGCGGTGACAACGTCCACCCGGGGCAGTTCCGCTGCGCTTTGCCTGGTCTCCGCGGCTAGCCGGGCCTCGGATAATTTTCTTGTCAGATACATGAGGACAAAACCAGCCAAGAGAGCGAGCCCGATCGCGGCGGCGAAAATGACGAGCCGCCGCCCGGTTCTGGGCGAATAGCTGGCCGGATCCGCTGCTGTATCATCCATCGCTCTCTCCAGATCGCCAGGCACCAGGGACGGCTATAAGCCCGGTTTGGGAGGCTTTTCACGCGGATATGGCGGAAGTGGGTTGTACTTCGCCGCCTCTGCGTAAAATCCGATACATGACAGGGACAAAAATCAAGGTCGCAAAAGTCGCAAACGCCAGCCCGCCCATGACAGCGCGGGCAAGCGGCGCGTTCTGCTCGCCTCCCTCGCCTAAGCCAAGCGCCATCGGGATCATACCAAGAATCATGGCTCCGGCCGTCATCAAGACCGGGCGGAGACGTACAAATCCCCCTAGTATGGCCGCCGTCCGCGAGTCGTCACCCTCAGCCATGCGTTGATTGGCGAAGGTGACGACCAGAATGCTATTGGCTGTCCCGGTCCCTAGAGCCATCAGGGTTCCCATCAAAGCTGGCACGCTGAGATGCGTGCCGGTGAGGAACAGCATCCAGATGGCTCCGGACAGGACAAAAGGCAGCGCCATGATGACAATCGCCGGATCGATCCAGCTCTGGAAGTTAATGGCTAGAACAAGATAGATGAGCACGACCGCAATGGCCATGCCAGAAAACAGCCCATTATAACTTGTAAGCATAGTCTCAACTTGCCCGCTAAGTGTGATTTTTATGCTTGGGCTATGCTTCTCCCCGGCAAGCACCTTTTCGATGTCTGCTGCAACGGACGCGAGATCACGCCCTTGTACATTCGCGTTCACGTCGAAAACCGGCATGATGTTGAACTGAGAAATGGCAATTGGCACGCTTTTGCGCGGAAACATTGCAACATTCATGAGTATTTGGCTGGAACTCGTGCCTTCCCGGGTAACCGGCAGTGTCCAGAGATCTTGCGATGACCGGAACTGATAGTCTGGCATCTGCGCGGCAAGCGGGTAGCTGACGCCGTTCTTGAGTTCGACCCAGAAATTGGGAAGGGTCTGCGCGCTTGAATTCGTGGTCACCAGCACATTGCGGACGACATCATCCATGTTAATGGAAAGTTGCCGTGCAAAGGTGCGATCGACATCGACGCCAAGCCCAGGCGCCTTTGGAACCTGAAGCACATGCGAGTCGACGACACCTGGGATGCTGCTGATATCCCTCGTGATCTTTTCTGCGAGCGCATAGTTCTCGCTGGGGTCAGGTCCTGACACCCTTATGTCAATGGGTGCCGGCAGGCCGAAATTCAGTACCTGATCGGTGATATTGGCGGCCTGGAAAAAGAAGGTCAATTGAGGAAAGCGCCGCGGCAGTTCGCGGCGCAGGCGGGCGACATGATCTGGCGTCGGCGTATGCTTCTTCTTGAGGGAAATGAGGATCTCGCCATCCATTGTTCCCACTGTAGCTGCATCGCTCAGAGCGATATTGATGCCGCTATAGGGCAGGCCAATGTTATCGAGCATTGTATCGACCTGATCCTGGCCGACGATCTCACGAACCGCCTTTTCGACCTCAGCGAAATAATGTTGAGTCTCTTCGATCCGGGTTGCCGGCGGCGCCCGTACATGAAGCCGCATCAAGCCTGCATCCACTTCCGGGAAAAAGTCTCTCCCAAGCTGCGGAAAGAGCAGCAGCGAGCAGGCCATGAGAAGGATGAAGAAAGCAATCGTGGGAGCGGCGTGCGCGGTGGCGAAAGCAACGCTCTCACGGTAGATCTCGCGAAAGCGGGTGAAACCCGCATCGAACCAAGTGTGGATGGCGGTGAAGAGATTGAACCAGCGGTGCTGAACAGCCGGAGGAATTTGAGGTTCCTGATGGTGCCCGGCCGGTGATTGCATCAGATATTTGAAAAGGACGGGTATCAAAGTGAAGGCGAAGGCAAGACTTGCCGCCAATGCTGCGCAAACGGCAAACGACATCGGAGAAAAGAGATATTTCGCGGTGCCTTGCAGTAGAAACACCGGCACGAAAACGATAGAGATGGAAAGGGTGGAAAGCACGGTCGGAACGCCGACCTCGCGGCAGCCTGTCACGATCGAGTCAGTCAAGGGCTCACCTTGTTTCACGTGCCGTTCGATGTTCTCGATGACAACCGTGCCATTATCAACCAGGATGCCGACGGCGAGGGCGAAACCGCCGAGTGTCATTGTATTCAATGTCTCGCCGAGCCCGTAAAGTGCGATCACTGCTGTCATGATCGACAAGGGGATAGACACGAGAGTGATAAGGGTCAGGCGCCAGTTGCCGAGGAAGAGAAGGATCATGATGCCGGTCAAACCCGCGGCCATCATTCCGCCCATGACCACGCTGTTGAGTGCGGCTTTTATGAAAACCGATTGATCGAAGATGGGCTTGAGCTTGACGCCCTTCGGCAGGAGCGTTTCAATGTAAGGCAGAGCGCGCTTGATACCATCGATGACCGCCAGAGTCGAAACCCGGCCGGTCTTACGCACCGTCATCAGTGCGCCCGGTATGCCGTCGACGGAGACCGAATTGGTTTGGATCTGATAGCCGTCATGAACATGAGCCACGTCGCGCATGAAGATCGTGCGATCGCCGACTTGCTTGACGGGAAACTGATTCATCACCTCGATGAGGTCCGGGCTATTGTTCGTCGCGAGCATGTAATCCTTGTCGCCGATTTTGACGTCGCCGGACGGCAGGATCACATTTTGATTCATGAGAACCTGGGCAATGTCTTGCGAGGACAATCCTCGCATTTTGAGTGCAAGCGGATCGAGATCGGCCATGATGACGCGAGGCTTGCCGCCATAGGGATAAGGAACATCCGCGCCATGGACGACCGCCAGATAGGGGCGGATTATGTTCTGGCCGAGATCGTTGAGCTCCGTATCGGTCAGGGTGGTGCTCGAAAGGGCGAGCTGGATCACGGGCACGTCGGTTGCGCCATATCGCAAGACGAGGGGCGGCGTGATGCCCGATGGCATGTATTTCAAAACGACAAGCGCGCTGCTTGCCAATTGGGCAATTCCGCGCGTTATGTCCGCTCCCTCATGAAGAAAGACCCTCTCCACGCCAACGCCGTAATAGCTTGTGGCCTCTATTCGGGCGATGTCATCGACAAGCGACGCCAGCTGACGCTCATGCAGAGTGAGCAGGCGGTTCTGGATGTCGAGAGGATTCATCCCAGCATAAGTCCAGACGACAGCGCCAACAGGAATATTGATTTCCGGAAATATATCGGTTGGCGTACGCAGGCCAGCCCCGATGCCTGTGATACAGAGGAGTATTACACCCGCAGCAACCGTATAGGGCCGCTGAAGTACGAAGGGGACCAAAGCCATCGAGTCACCTCATCGCACAGGGTGGCGGGATAGCGGTGACTTGATCATTGACCGGGGATCTTCGCCGTCCCGGTCAAACATTGGTATGTCCCGGATTGGCTGTCCTGACCCCGCCGAAGAGGGCTTTGACCGCGTCATCGATGGTAATGAAATCGATGGCAATGGAGAAGCATGTTTGCCGAATGGATGCTGGCCGTACAGGCATTTGTCTGTCCCTTGTAAAACCAGCCCGCGGAATGGTCCCTTCGATATAGAGTCACCCAATCATAAAGGCAAAGCAACAGGCTACTAAATAAGATTTAATAGCTCGGATTGAGCATTTTCTCTGTGAGCCTTCTAGCCTTGCTGTCCTCGAGCCCCGTCTTCAAGGAGACCACTTCCGCGGATGGCTCGATGATCAGGCCGCAGCGCCTGTCTCTCTGCAACTTACTCAGAAGTCCTTGCTTTCACAAGTTTAGGCATGATAGCCGAACCAAGAACTCTCACAAGGCTTGATCATTTCCACAAATCTTGCACTGGATCGTTTCCACAGATCTTGCAAAAGCCGGGAGCATTCATCCTGCTGTTTCCGCGGGACCCGCACGCTTTGAGCACCCGCAACGCCGGGGCCATATGCTTAACGCGCGGCTCTTCCGGTAAACCCGGCGTTGACGCTGTTTGCAATCAGTGCCCGTCTGGTAACACCCGCGCAATTTTTAAGCGGCAGGCTATCGCTGTCAAAATATGCGCCGGCACCGGGTGTAAGGACGATCGATGCGTTTTACCGCCTTTATAACGACGATGGCGCTCGGGCAAAGCTTGGCGGCGCGGCGCGGCCGGGGGGTACCGTCACGGAACGGCCGTCCAACCCCGCCAGGGCCAAGGCGGTCCGCCCGCTTTTATGGGCGCTTTGCCTTGATCTGCCTCACCGCGGCGGGCTTTTTCTATGTTTTCTCGAACATTAACAAAACGGATCCCCCTTCTTTGCCAGCTGAAAGCCCTTCGGCGGCTCTGCCAGCCTGGATTGAAATCCCTGATCCGGCGGCAGCTTTTCTCATCGAAGCGCCGGAATTCGGAAGCGGCCCGAAGTTTTATAGCGCTCGGCGGCATCGGACCGGGGGTGGCCGTCAGGATATTTTTGAGTTCGGCGGCTCCGGCGTCAACGCGCCTTTGCTCAATCTCGCCCTCTATCAGCCCGGCAATGAGGCTGCGCCGGAGTCATCATTTTATGTGGAACTCGCAAGGCGCGCCGCTGAGACGGGGCGCGCGGTCGTCCGGGCGGAACAGCCGGCGCAAATGGCCGCGAAATTTGGCACCTTCGACATTGCATTGCTCGATTTGACCCGGGATGGCACCGCTAGGAGGCAATGCCTTGGATTTCGCTTCAGCAATGCGCAGCCGCGTCTGCGCATCACAGGCTTTGCCTGCGGCGGCGAAGGAGCTCTCTCCTCGCTGCCCGCCTTGAAGTCAGCACTTGCTTGTGTCATTGACAGGATCGAACTTGTGCCGGAGGCTGGAAACAAAGGCCTCGCCGATTTTTTTGCGGCACATTATGCGAAGCCGGACCCCGCCTGCCCTGGCTTCAGGCTGGAACCCGCGCCTTTTACGAAAACAGATACGAAAACAGAGCAGAGCTCTGCACCAAGGAACCAAAGAAAACGCCATTACAGAGCATTCAATTAAGCCAGCGTAATCAATTGGGGCGGTGCAACCAAAACGGGGCTATTGCGTTATCATGAGGATCACCCGGAGTTTAGAAATGTTTGTCAAAAAGCCGGTTCTCGTGCTTGCCGCTGCCGTCCTCACCGCGCTCGCCGCTAATGCGAACGCGCAAACGGTGCGGCACCGTCATCATCCCCCTCGCGTTGCGCAGCAATATGCGGGGGAGCGTCCTCCGCTGACCGTGAACCGGCGCAGCTTCCTCGATCCGGGCCCCATAGCTCCGGCGGGCAGCATGACGAATTACATCGCTCAAAACACATATTACAGCCGCACGCCTGATCAGTATTTCCTTAAGGGGCAATTTGGTAACGAGGTGCTTCCTCAGCCGCTTGAAGTCCCTGGCCGTCCGCAGCCCATTATTGAATGGGAGACCCTCGGCTACCCATACTGAAGAGATGAACTTTACACCGTTGCAGTAATTGGCGCGGCCTTGCCGCCCGGTGCCGCCGCAGCGGGGCGAACGGCCCAGAGCTGGCACGGTTCTCAAGAAGCCCGAATCGCGCCCGCATGGGCAGTTGGAATGGCAGAGGCCACAAAGCGGGCTTCTTGCTGGGCCAAGCGGCTGCCGCAAGCAATAAGCGCCATCTCATAGGACTGCCGGCGCTCTGTTTCCTCAAGAACGCTGTACACGCCAGAAACAGCACGGCCGAGCGCGGCCTGAGTGGGTTGGCCTTCTGTCAATGCGGCGGCGAAAAGCGCCGCGAAAAGATCCCCGGTCCCTGAAGGCTGGCAGGACAGCCTCGGCGTTTCCACAGCCCAAACATCACGGGACTCTATGGCTATGGTATGAACGAGATCAGAAGGCGCACCCTTAAGATAAGCTCCGGTAACGACGGCGGTTGAGACGCCAAGGCCACGGGCTGCGGCCGCTATGTCTCCAATTGTTGCCAGCGTCCGGCCAACAAGGTGTTCCAGTTCAAACTGGTTCGGCGTAATCACATCCGCGATGGGAACGAGAGCCTCGCGAACAAAATCGCGGACATCTTCCGGGACGTAAAATCCTGGCCCGGCATCGCCCATGACTGGATCACAAAGATAGAGAAGCCCCGGGTTTCGCGCTTTCGCCCGGCGGACGAAATCAAGGACCACGGCGCCGTTTTCCGGCGAGCCGAGATAGCCGGAGATCAGCACCTTGCAGCCGTCGGCGAGGCCCCGTTCCTCGACCCCGGTGAGGAGATCGCGCAGCAAATCCGCACCGAGCACCTTGACGCGCAGAGAGGGATAACGGGGATGATTGCTGAAAAGCGCCGTTGGCACTGCCGCGGCATCAATTCCGCGGGCTTGCAGCGGGAAGACCGCCGCGCTGTTGCCGACATGGCCGTGGACCACCTGGGATTGAATGGCGATTATCGCCATGGCGCCCCGTTCCCTCCGCTACGGCTGCAGGCCCCTGAGCCATTCGGTCAGCATGTCTTGCGCCTTCCTGGGGAGAACGGGCTCTATGGCCTTGGCATCATCTCGCAAATCGCGCGGGTCAATGCCGGCCGCAGCGAGTTCCGCCGCATGACCTATGAGCCAGGGCTCGATCCCCATGGTTGGATCGGCTTCCGGATGGAACTGCAGGGCAAGAATATTGGACCCAACGCAAAAGGCCTGATTGCGGCAAATCGCGGTCGAGGCAAGATGGGCCGCCCCCCGCGGCAGGTCGAAGGTATCACCGTGCCAATGCAGCACCGAAGCCTGTGATAAATGCCGCAGCGGGGTGGCTGCCGCCGCTTCCGTCAGTTCGACCGGCCCCCACCCGATCTCCTTGACCCCGGAAGGATAAACTTTCGCACCGAGCGCGCGGGCGATGAGCTGGGCGCCAAGGCAAATGCCGAAGGTCGGCCGCCTGGCTGCAAGGCGGGCTGTGAGAAGATCGATTTCGTCTCGAAGAAATGGATATTTGTCTTCTTCATAAACGCCAATGGGTGCGCCAAGGACAATAAGAAGATCGGTTGCTGCCGGGTCTCCGGCCGGGAGAGGATGAACGCCCGCGTCGTAATACCGGAATTCATACCCTGCTGCGCTCAGCGGCTCAGCCAGAGTGCCGAGATCCTCGAAATGAACGTGCCTTATGACGGCTGCGGTTTTCACCGGCATGGAATTTCCTCTGGGTGGCCGGTGAAGCAAGTCACCGGGCCATTGGCAATGCTTACGATGTTTCAAACGTGCTCACGGCCTCTATCCGGGCTGCTTCCACCACGCAAGATCCATGTCCCTCGGCTCTCATCCGGCGGCCAATTTGCCGTTCCAGCGCATTCGCGCTTATGCTTGCTTGAAGAATATTAAGAACTCGGGATTTTAATTTTCAGGCTACTGCCTCTTGAACGCCGTCTTGCCCGATGACGCAAGTTTTTAGACTGCCATTCGAAGGCGGGGCCACGCACCAGCTGGCCGGCGCCACTGTGCTTCAGCTCATTCCCGATCTGGAGGAAAATCCCGCGGCTCGCGCGGCGATCGATATTGCAGTTGCCCTCGGCGAGGCGGGAGCCCGCGCGCTCATTGCTTGCCGGGGCGGGCGGCTGGCGGCCGAGTTGCAGGCCAGGGGTGGCATCTTTGTGCCGTTTCCCTCGTACACCAAGAATCCCCTTGCCATGGCCCTGAACGCACGCCGTCTCGCCCATATTCTTGCCGCCGAGCGCGCCGACATGGTCCACGTCCGCTCGCGCGCTCTGGGCTGGGTCGCTTATGGCGCGGCCCGCATGACGAAGACGCCCCTTATCACCAGTTTTCATTCCGGACGGCAGAGTTCAAATCCCGTCACGATGCGCTACAATTCGGTGCTGGCGCGCGGCGATATTGTGCTCGCCGATTCAGATTACGCGGGAAGGCTTGCCCGCAAGCTTCACGCTCCGGCCGCCGGAAAAATCCGTATCGTTCATCAGGGGATCGACTGCCGGATTTTCGCGCAAGAGTACGTAACCCCGGAACGCGTTCAGGCAGTGCGGCGGCAGTGGAATGCCGGAGCCCATGAGCAGATCGTGCTTTTTCCGGCTCCGGTGACCCATGCGAGCGGCTACAAGAGCGTGATCGAGGCCGCTCTGCTTTTGTCGCGGAGCGGAATCGATGGAGTAAAATTCATCCTCGCGGGCAGCGGAAAGGAAAGCAGAGCGCTCAACCGCAGTATTGACCGGGCCATTGCGCGGGAGGGGCTGCAGGGCATGGTGTCGCGCGCAAGCCTTGGCGACCGGCCCGCAGCCTATCTTGCGGCCGCGGCCGTCGCAGTGCCCGCCGCCGGCGCACAAGCCCTTGGTGAGACCGTCATCCAGGCCCAGGCCATGGGAACGCCCGTTATCGCCGCTAATGTTGGGGCTGCGCCGGAGATGGTTCTCGCTCCGCCCGCTGTCGCGGAATCGTCGCGCACCGGCTTCCTCGTCAAGCCGGGCGATGCGGCGGCTCTGGCGCTGTCGATCGCGAAAGTTTTGAGCCTCGGGGCGAGCGCCAGCGGTCAGCTCTCGGAACGCGCAAAAAAGCATGCCGGGGCATGCTTTTCCATGGAGCAAAGCCGTGCCCGGACGCTCGATGCCTATGCCGCCCTATGGCGCGGCGGACGTTAAAGGCAGCCCATTGGGCAAGAGAGAATTCCAGCCGCTGCAGAGACAGACGGGAAGGGGCCGTTTGTACAAATCCGCGAACAATTCCGCCGGCGGCTTCTCATTGACTTCGCGGCGCAATCAACCGATGTTTGTATGGGCCCGTTTATCGCCGCGAAGACGAGAAAAGTGATTCGCGTGTTGCGGGTTCGATTTGTCTACGAAGGAGATCAGCCATTCGCCGTCCTATGAAAGCCGCTCCCGTTCCGCAGAAGGACGGGCCGCGTGTAAACAATGAAATCTACGCCCGTGAAGTCCAGTTAATCGATGCCGAAGGCAAGAACCACGGTGTCGTCCCGATTCTTCAAGCACAGCAATTGGCCGACGAGGCTGGGCTTGACCTTGTCGAAATTGTCCCCACAGCCAATCCCCCCGTCTGCAAAATCCTTGACTATGGCAAGTTCCGCTTCCTGGAGCAGAAAAAATCCGCGGAAGCCCGGAAAAAGCAGAAGATCGTCGAGATCAAGGAAATCAAGCTGCGGCCGGGTATCGACGATCATGATTACGACGTGAAAATGAAGGCCGTGCGCCGGTTCTTCGAGGAAGGCGACAAGGTAAAGGTCACTTTGCGCTTCCGCGGCCGCGAGATGGCGCATCAGGAATTGGGCTTCCGGCTGCTTGAGCGGGTGAAGTCCGAAACCGGGGGAATCGCCAAGGTCGAGGCTGAGCCATCAATGGAAGGCCGCCAGATGACGATGGTTCTTGCACCGAAATAATCCTGTTCATGGCGCGGCAAGGCGCGGGCTCACCGCCAGGCGCGATGCGCATAATCGATGGCGTAATCTTCCGGGCCTGCCGCAATCGCCGCCATAGCAGCAAGAACCGCATCCTCCGTGAGGACGAGACGCGTGCCTATGGCGCGCATCATCTCGCCATAGGGTGCCTTATTTTCGAAGGCCGCGCGGAATTTTTCCTGTTCGCAGAAATTCAGGATCCTCGGCAGGATTCCGCCGGCAAAGGTCACACCGCCCTTTGCCAGGAAAGCGAGGGCGAGATCGCCCGCGAAACGGCCAGTAAGGGTCCAGCAGAGCCGCATCGTTTGCGCCTCCCCGCCGTGGGGATCAGCGCGGGCTTTTTCGATCAGCTCGATCTCGCTGGAGACGGCCGGGGGCTTCCCGGCCGCAGCGCATCGCGCAAGGTGCAAACGCAGGAGGCCCGGGCCGGAAAGGACGGTTTCCACGCAAACCCGCCCAAGCGCATCCCGATCAAGATATGGCCAGAGCGCGGATTCCTCAGGCCCGAGAGGCCCGAAATCCATGTGGCCTGCCTCACTTGGCAAGACGAGATGGCGATTGCCCGCCTCGGCCAGAGCCGCGGCGCCGAGCCCTGTGCCAAGCCCTAAGATAAGCTGGACGCCCGGTCTTTGCTCGAATGAGCCGAGCGGCGTGACCCAATCGGGCTCGATGATGGGCAGGCTATAGGCCTGAGCTTCGAAATCATTGAGGAGAAGGCCCTGCTCAATACCCGATCTCTCCGCAACCTCGCCTCCGTCGATGATCCAGTCTGCATTGGTCATCTTGACGGTGCGTCCGCTGACCGGACCCGCCGCGCAGACGATCAGGGAACGCGGTCTTGCAGTCAGACGGGGAACAACCGCCGCCAAGGCCGCTTCGAGGCCGGGGAAATCCTTGGTCCTGAGGGAAGGTCCCGGCTCAAGGGGCGCGCCTTTCGCGGACACCAAGGCGAAGCGCGCATTTGTGCCGCCAATGTCGCAGACGAGAACCGGAAATGGAAAATCCACGCGCCCGCACTTTCATGGATTGCGAACTTTGACGGCCGCGCGCGACAGGCTACATTCCGGCGCAAATCGAGCCAAGCGAGCGGACCGCAGAATGACGTTTCACTATCATCCCCTCTTCCCACTCGGCAAGGATGCAACGCCCTACCGGAAATTGACCTCGGACGGCGTTCGTGCCGAGTCTTTCGGTCCTCACACCTTCCTTCGTGTCGAGCGTGAAGCGCTGCGGCTCCTTGCTGAGCAGGCCATGCGCGACATTAACCATTTCCTGCGGCCCGGCCATCTCGCCCAGCTCGCCAAGATCCTCAAAGACCCAGAGGCAACCTCAAACGACAAATTCGTCGCCTATGATCTTTTAAAGAATGCCAATATCGCCGCTGGCGGCATATTGCCGATGTGCCAGGATACCGGCACGGCCATCGTCATGGGGAAGAAGGGCCGGTTTGTTTTTACCGACGGCATGGACGAGAGCGCGCTCGCCGAAGGCATCAAAAATGCCTATGAAAAGAATAATTTGCGCTATTCGCAGCTCGCTCCGCTCTCGATGTTCGAGGAGAAAAACACCAAGACCAACCTCCCGGCGCAGATCGAAATCTATTCGGAGGGCGAGGACACCTATAAATTCCTCTTCATTGCCAAGGGCGGCGGCTCTGCCAACAAGACCTATCTTTTTCAGGGAACGCCATCGCTGCTGACCCATGACAGGCTTGTTGATTTCCTTAAGGAAAAAATCCTGACGCTCGGCACAAGCGCCTGTCCTCCATATCATCTTGCGATCGTCATCGGCGGCACCTCGGCGGAATTGAACTTGAAAACGGTCAAGCTCGCTTCGACGAAATATCTTGATTCCCTTCCGGTCACGGGCAGCGAGGACGGCCATGCGTTCCGCGATCTTGGCCTTGAGGAAGAAGTTTTCAAACTGACCCAGAATCTGGGCGTCGGCGCGCAATTTGGCGGCAAATATTTCTGCCATGATGTCCGGGTGGTGCGCTTGCCGCGCCACGGGGCCTCCCTGCCCATCGGGATTGGCGTCTCTTGTTCCGCCGACCGTCAGGTGCTGGCCAAGATCACAAGCGAAGGCGTTTTCCTTGAAGAGCTGGAACATGATCCGGCGAAATATCTTCCGTCGGCCGAGGACACCATGCTCAGCGATGGCGCCGTGCCGGTCGATCTCAACCGGCCGATGAAGGAGATTCTTGGCGTCCTCTCGCGCTACCCCATCAAGACGAGGCTTTCGCTCACCGGGCCGATGATCGTTGCCCGCGACCTTGCCCATGCGAAAATCCGGGAAAGGCTTGAGAAGGGCGAGCCGATGCCTGCCTATTTCAAGAACCATCCAGTCTATTATGCTGGCCCCGCCAAGACGCCGGAGGGGTTCGCCTCTGGCTCATTCGGTCCGACGACCGCCGGCCGCATGGACTCCTATGTCGATCAGTTCCAGGCTGCTGGCGGCTCGCTGGTGATGCTCGCCAAGGGCAATCGCGCGCGGGAGGTGCGCGAAGCCTGCGCGCGGCATGGCGGCTTTTATCTCGGCTCGATCGGCGGGGCGGCGGCGCGGCTCGCACAGGACTGCATCCGGAAGGTTGAGGTGCTGGAATATCCCGAGCTCGGGATGGAAGCGATCTGGCGGATCGAAGTCGAGAATTTCCCGGCCTTCATCGTCATCGATGACAAGGGCAATGATTTCTTCAAGGAACTGAACCTGGGGTGAGGCAAAGCAAGGCACCGCCCTGTTGATCGAAGCCAGCCATCCTTTTTGCCGCAGCCCTCCTTTATGTGAGCGGGATTGACCGGTCATCCGATATCCGGCTTAGTCCGGATGCCCGGCTCAAGTCTGTGGGTAGACTGCGGCATTTGATCTTGCCCCGGTTGACTTTCATGCGCCGAGAGCCGATTTCCCAAGCGCCTTTTGGCGCAAATAAAGGAGGCCTGGATGATTCTGAAGGTTACGGTTCTTCAAAAGGGCGTTGATATTTTTTCTGTCAATATTGACGTTCGCCACCCGGGCGAATTGTCGACCGGCGTGAAGGCTGCTCTTGATGAATTGCACAGGGTTCGTCCGAATTTACCGCTCTTAGACGGCGATCTTCAAATCCAGCTCACCAAGGCGTAATGCCGCGCTAGAGCTTTTTAAGGCGAGCGCCGGACCCGGCGCCGCCGCCACATCCCGCGCCCCGCTTTGCCGCCGCTTTAGAAAGCCCGTCTCAAAGATTCAACCTTTTACCATTGAGCACTCGGGCCAATACACACTATTTTGTCAATAATCTCAATTCCTCACCCAGGATTGCACGTCGCCGAGCTTGTGCCTTGTCAGCAAGTTCCTTGATAAGTTCGATCAACGCAGCATGATTATTGTCAGTACTATATGGCAGAACAAAAAGCCTGCGGAGCCTCTTCATAATGTCAATATATTTTTCTGGCATCTCTCCCGGGAGAAAAATATAGTGCGGACGTGATTTCGGCAGAAGTTGAGCATGCATCTCGACAAGGTGTGATATAGCCGGATCATTCATGGAGAAGCCAATAAACAGAAATGTGTGAGTGACAAGAAGTATTTCTATGAACTTCGTATAAGCCCAA
>Ga0070738_10003802_pt1 | contig 19086 bp, 13 predicted proteins | sample Coa_R2_2_FD_66446 | JGI IMG/M metagenome (GOLD analysis project Ga0070738, IMG submission 66446) | Surface soil microbial communities from Centralia Pennsylvania, which are recovering from an underground coalmine fire - Coalmine... | ecosystem: Environmental > Terrestrial > Soil > Unclassified ... | reverse complement strand
AGGGGCGGGAACGGCGGCACTGCGCGAGTTTGCGGCGCGCACGCTCTCGCCGCTGCGCAGCTACGACGAAAAGCATCAAACCGAACTGGAACGAACCCTCCGGCTCTATTTCGACGTCGGCGAAAACGTCAAAACGGCGGCGGCACAATTACACGTGCATCGCCACACGGTCTTTTACCGCCTGCGGCAGATCGGCGAGATCTGCGGCTACAAATTGGGCGACCCTCACGATCAACTGACTCTGCGAATGGCGATGGCAATTGATGCGCTCACACCTCAATAAACGCGACGTCCTGCGGCTGGCCAAGGAGCGCGGCGTGCACTTCGTCCGGCTCTCTTTTGCCGACGTGCTCGGCGTTTCCAAAAACGTCTCGATCCCGGTCGCGCAGCTCGAAGCGGCGCTCGACGGCAAAGTCACGTTCGACGGCGGCTCGATCGACGGATTCGTACGCGGCGAAGAGCTCGACATGGTGCTGCGGCCCGATCCGTCGACGTTCGCGGTGTACCCGTGGTCCACGCCTGCTGCGTGCGAGGCGCGCATGCTCTGCGACATCGCCATGCCCGACGGCTCGGAGTTCGAAGGCTGCCCGCGAACGACGCTGGCTCGCGCGGTCGAATCCGCCGCCGCCGCTGCCGGCGGCGAGCTCGCCGTCGCATTGGAAGTCGAATTCTACTTATTCGAAGCGGTCGAGAGCGAGTTCGGTTCGACGCGCACCTCGGACGTCGGGTCGTATTTCGACTACTCGGCCAACGATCGCGGAGAAGAGGCGCGCAGCGCGATCGTCAGCGCGCTCGAAACGATGGGCGTTCCGGTGTCGAGCGCGCATCACGAGCACAGCCCCGGTCAGCACGAGATCGATTTCGCGACGATGCCGCTGCTCGAAGCCGCCGATTCGCTGCTCACGCTGCGCACGCTCGCCAAACACGTCGCCGCCCGCTACGGATTGGAGGCGACGTTCATGCCCAAGCCGCTCGAGGGCCGCGCGGGCAGCGGCCTGCACGCGGCGTTCGCGCTGCCGCTCGATGGCCAGGAGGGTGACCCGCCGGACGACGTCATGCTCTACACCGTCGGCGGCCTGCTCGCCCACGCGCCGGCAGCGACGGCGGTATGCAACGCCACGGTCAATTCGTACAAGCGGCTGGTGGCCGCCTGGGACGCGCCGATCTACACCGTATGGTCGCGGCGCAGCGCGAACGCGCTGGTTCGCGTGCCGCCCGGCCGCCACGCAAACGTTGAGATGCGCAGCCCGGATCCCGCATGCAATCCATACCTCGCGCTCGCGGTACTGGCCGGAGCCATTGCCGACGGCATTTCGCAGCGCACGCTTCCGGGCGAACCGCTCTCGGGCTCTACCTACGATCTGGACGAACGCGCGCGGCGCGAGCGCGGCATCCGCACGCTGCCCAAGTCGCTGCGTCAAGCGATCGCCGAACTCGACGCCGACGCCGAGATCCGCGCGGTCCTCGGCGACCACATCTATCATGCGTTCCGCGATGCCAAGCTCGAAGAGTACGAGCGATACCGCCGTGCCGTGCACGCCTGGGAACACCGCGCCTACTTACGATTGTACTAAAAGCGTTACTAGCTGCTGCTCGCGGCCGGGAGATGCGCGCGAGCGGCGCCGGCAAGCGCCGTTTGAAGATCGGTACCGAGGAACGGGTTTGGAAGCGTCGCGCTCCAGGGCTCTTTCGGTTCGGCCGAATCGCCGCCGATCGCGATCAGAGCGACGGGCGGCTGCGTCTCGGCCGCGCGCTTGAAGAGCCCGGAAACGTCACTGTGGATCGTGTCGCGATCGACGACCACGATGTCGGCCTGTTCGACCGCGAGGCGTTCCAGGGCCGCGGTCAGCGTCTTGTCGCAGCGCGCCGCGTATCCGTGCGCGCGCAGCTCGTGCAGCAGATATGGACCCAGATTCTCGTCCGCGGTGACCGCTACCACGCGCAGCACGCCGCCCAGTCCGTCGCGCATCCTCGGCAAGACGATCGTGAACGTGCTCCCTTCCCCCAGCGTACTTTGCACTTGGATGTTGCCGCCATGGCGTTCGACGAGGGTTTTTGCCAGATATAGCCCCAGGCCGGTGCCCTTGATCGAGGAACGCTTGGCGTTGGAAGCCCGTGTAAAGCGTTCGAAGAGAAACTTCATTTCGTCGGCGGGGATGCCGATGCCGTGGTCGGTAACGGCGATGCGAACCGTCGACTCGGTCTCGGTCACGCGCACTTCGACGCGCGTCTCGTCTTTGGAATACTTGATTGCGTTGCCGATCACGTTTTCGAAGACTTGACGCAGCCGCGCGGGATCGCCGCGCACGACCGGATCGGCGGCCCGAACGTCCAGATCGATCTGGCGCTGCGGCAGCATCGAATCGACGGTGTCCTTGGCAATCTCGGCGACGTTGACCGGATCGGCGGCCAGGTTGAGCTCGCCTTGCTCGACGCGCGAGAGCGCCAGCGTGTCGTTTGCGAGCCCCGCGAGCCGCGTCGCCGACTGCCGAATGGTGCGCAGCGCGCCGTCCGCGTCTTCGCCCTCCAGCGCGTGCTGTTCGAGCAGTTCCGTGAACCCGATGATCGTGGTGAGCGGCCCTTTGAAATCGTGTGCCAGTACGGCGATGAGATCGTCCTTGAGCTGGTTGAGTTGAATGACGCTCGCCCGCTGCGACTGCAGTTCGCCGAAGAGCGCCACGTTTTGAATCGCAATGCCCACGTATTGCCGCAGCAGTTCGAGCGCGAAGACGTCGTTTTCGCCGAACGATCCCGAGGCGTTCGTAATGTCGAGCACCCATTCGTTTCGTCCGCTCGTTCCCGCGATCGGCAGCAGCAGCCGCGTTCGCGCGTCGTCGAGGAGCGGACGCCGCGAGGCCAGGGCCCGATACACCAGCGCATCGGCGTCGGGACGGGACGCACCGCCGGCATCGGCGCAGGCCAGTTCGCCGGACGACCGCAGGGCAAACAGCGTGACCGAACCGCCCCACAGTCGCCGCGCTTCGGCCGCGAGCAGCCCGACCACCGCGCGGACGTCGAGCGTGGCGAAAACGCGGCCTGCAGCGTCCGCCAGGCGGCGCAAAATGACGTTCTCTTCCTGCAGGCGTGCCTCGCTGGCCTCGAGGCGATCGCGCAGCTGCTGGCGTTCGATTGCGTAACGCAGTGCCCGGCGCAGACCGATCTCGTCGACTTGGCCTTTGATCAAGTAATCCTGAGCGCCGGCCTGCATCGCCGCGGTGGCCATCGCGTCGTCTTCGAAGCCGCTGAGCACGACGATCGGGACGTGAGGCGCGGCCTCGCGCATTCGCCGCACCGTATCGACGCCTTCGGCGTCGGGCAGCGACATATCGAGCACGATCGCGTCGAACGGCTCCTTTTCGGCCTGCGCCACCGCATCGGCCAACGTCGATGCGGCGGAAACCGTGCCCTGCCCGTCGCGCAGATATCGCCGGACGACTCGAGCATCGGTCGAGCTGTCCTCGACGATCAGGACTTTCATCAACGTCCTACTTGGACGGAACGCAGAATTTCCCATGCGCGGGCGACGTCGTCGCGCGTCGTTCGCAGATTGCCGATCGCCAGCCGCAGGACGAAGCGCCCGTCGAGCTTGGTGTGCGAAAGATACATTTCTCCGGTTGCGTTCGCCCGATCCATGATCGCGGAATTGATCTGCTCGAGACGATCTTCGCTCGTGCCCGCGGGCGCGTACCGGAAACAGACGACCGAAAACGGATGCGGTGCGGCGACCTCCCAGCCGGGTTCGGCTCGCACCCAAGCCGCAAACTCCTGGGCGAGCGCAATATGGGCGCGGAGCCGCTCGCGCAGCCCTTCGGCCCCGAAATAGCGCAGTACGAACCAGAGCTTGAGCGCCCTGAATCGGCGTCCGAGCTGCAGGCCGTAATCCATATAATTGCGCACGTGCTCTTCGGGCGTCCGAAGGTACTCGGGAACCAGCGTAAAGGCGCGTGCGAGCAGATCGGGATCGCGAACGTAGAGCGCCGAGCAATCCATCGGAACGAAAAGCCATTTGTGCGGATTGACCACGAGCGAATCGGCGCATTCCGCGCCGCGCAGCACCCACGACATCTCCGGCACGATCGCCGCAATGCCCGCGTACGCCGCGTCGACGTGGAACCACACGCCGCGCTCGCGCGCGATGCGGCCGATCTCCTCGAGCGGATCGCACGACGTCGTCGACGTCGTCCCCGCAGTGGCGACCACGCACATCGGACGCATCCCGGCAGCCGCGTCCGCATCGATTTTGGCCGCCAGATCCGCCGGGCGCATTCGATAAGTTTCGTCGCAGTCCACGCACACGACGTTCGATCGCCCGATGCCGAGCGCAATGCAGGCTTTTTCGATATGAGAGTGCGTGTGTTCGGTGACGTAGACGCGCAAACGCGGCAGCATGCGGCCGATCATGCCGTGCTCCCGAATCTCCAGACCGAGCGATTCGCGCGCCGCAGCCAAAGCCGTAAAGCCGCCGATGGACGCGGTGTCGTAGATGATGCCGGTAAAAGCGGGGGGCAGGCCCATGAGCTCGCGCAGCCACCCGAGGGTCACTTCTTCCAGCTCCGTTGCCGACGGCGACGTGCGCCACAGCATCGCCTTGACGTCCAGCGCAGCCGCCAACGCTTCCGCGGCCACTGCAACCGGTGCGGCACTCGTCGCGAAGTAGGCAAAGAAGCGCGGGCTGTTCCAGTGTGTGATGCCCGGAAGGATGACGCGCTCGAAGTCGTCCATGATCCGTTCGAAGGATTCCGGCTGCTCGGGCGCATGCACCGGCAGCCGGGCGGAAATCTCGCCGGGCAAGGCGCGCGAGAGCACAGGGTACTGCGCTTCGCCGGAAAAATAGCGATCGATCCAGGCATCGACCGCGCCGAACTCGGATCCGAAAGAACTCACCGGGCCTGGATACCACGAAGGAGTAGAAACTTCATGGCGCAAGCCGTGCATTCGAACGACGCCCCCGCACCGATCGGCCCGTATAGCCAAGCCGTCGAGGCCGGCGGCGAGCTCTTCTGCAGCGGTCAGGTCGCGCTGGATCCGCAAACGGGAGAACTGATCGGCGGCGGCGCAGCGGCACAGGCAGAGCGCGCGATCGAGAATCTCGGCGCGGTCTTACGCGCGGCGGGAATGGATTACGCGAACGTGGTCAAGACGACCGTATTCCTCGTCGACATGCAGGATTTCGGCGCGGTCAACGACGTCTACGCGCGCTATTTCGACGCGGCCAAGCCCGCGCGGAGCACTGTGGCGGTCGCTGGTCTGCCCAGGGGCGCCCGATTCGAGATCGACGCTATCGCCAAGCGATAGGTTCGGCGCTACGGTTTAATCGGCGGCACCTGCCCCATGGCGGCGAGATCTTGCTGCGCGATCGCCTGGAAATCGGGATAGATGTCTTGCGAGGCGGCCTGCCGGTACTGTGTCGTCGCGTTCGTCCGCTGGCCCATCAACCGGTACGTGTCGCCTAGGACCAGGTGCAGGCGCGCATCCTGCGGCGCCACGGCAAGGCCTTTGACCAGCGCTGCCTGCGCCAATTGGTACAAACCGTGCGCATCGTACTCCAACCCCAGATTCACGTACGCCTCGGGATGGTACGGGTCGACCGTCGACGCCTGAACGTAGTACGACACCGCCTTGTGCCAATCGCCGCGCTTGCTGTAGACGTTCCCAAGATTTACAAGGGCTTCGGGTCGCTCGGGCGCCAGATGCTGCGCCACGCTCAGCGACTTGAGCGCATCGTCGAAGCGGTTCAAATCGTAGTACGACGTTCCCAAGTTATTCCAGCACGAATAGTTGAAGCTGTCGTAGAGCAGACAGAGCTGCAATTCCGATACGGCGTCCTTATAGTCGTGCTGATCTTCGAACGACATGCCCAGCCCGTTTAATGCGAAGACCTGCCGCGGTTCGTTGTCGAGCACGCGCTGATAGTATTGCTGGGCGAGCCGCGGCTCTTCGGTCGCCTCGTAGAGTTGCGCCAGTTCGAGGATCGCTTCGGTATCGCCCGGATACATACGCACCAACTCTTCGCGGTCGTGCTTGTATTGCGGGAAGTCCCCCTTGCGAATGTGCAGTGCCACCAGGTCCGGTACCGAGTCCGTTCCGGGCAAGCTGCGGTTGTACTCGGAGATCGCGTCGTCGACGCGATTTTCGCTCGCATAAACCGAACCCAAACGGCTATGCGTCTCTTTGTCGGCGGGCGCATACGTCAGAATGTGCTGATACGCCTGTTGCGCTCGCGCCAGATCGCCGTGCCGGTAGTACAGGTCGCCGAGCAGCCGCTCGGGGCCTATTTCGCCGGGATGGGCCCCAACGTAGGCCGCAAGCGACTGCAGCGCACCGTCGAGGTCGCCGGCGGCGACGCGCTGACGCGCACCGTCGATGGCACCCTGCGTCGTCGGCGAGACGGATGGTCCAATCGGTGAAGCCGCGGCGAATGCCAAACATCCGCCAAACCAGAAGAGTGCGCCGGCGACCAGACCGGAAAATCGGCGCATGGACACCATTCCTTTCGTTGCCTCTATTTTATTACTAAAGCGTCCCCGGCGGTAGGAGCGTGACGGTGATGGGACCCAGGAATTCGCTTTCCGAAGAGGCCGGTTCATGAATACGGCGCAGCTTGCGGCGCTACTGGGCTCGTTCGTCTTCGGTACGATCTTCGCGTTCTATTCGGCGTGGCCGCGCCGGGCGCCGCTAGAACCGGCCCCGGAGCCGACCGAGCCGGCGCTGTCGTGGCCGGCGATGCTCGATCTTCAAACCCGCATCAGTATCGCCATGCAGATCAGCGCGCGGCCGGATCCCGGCCGATTCGAGATCTTGCGTCAAGCCCGCGCGGAAGAACGCGACCCGCGCATTATTGCGGTGCTCGAGCAAGCGCTCGTACCGGTCATCGGCGAGCCCGAATGACCCTCGAGCCGTGGATCACGCTCGTACTGGCCGCGGCATCGGCCGGCGTGTTCTGCGGCACGATTGCCGCGCAGGCGCGCGGCGCGCCGGCCGGGCACGTTCCGCTTCCCGGGCTCCTGGTCGCTACCGCGCTGTTCGCCTTCTCACGCATCTTCGGCGGAGTGGCCGCGTCCGCACTGACTGCAATATTCTGCGGAATCGCTTTCGCGCAGATCGTTCGCGCACACGATTCGCCGCCGCGGCAAAAGGTGCTCGCGCTCGTGCCGGTGGCCGCGATGTTCCTCATTGCGGCCTCGCCGCTGCTGGGTACGGCCGGCGGCGTCACGGCCGGTTTGCTGGTTGCCGTACTCTGCGCGCCGCTGCCGCTTGCGATCGGCTTGCGCTTGTGGGAGCGTTACTTGCCGTCTCCCCAACCGAATATACGGTCGACGAGCGTCGTCAGCGTGAAGTAGAAGCCCCGATGCGTCGCCTGGCCGGTGAGCGTTGGGTCGATGCTTCCGCGCAGTGAATAGCCGACGGCGGCGCGCGTTCCCGATCCCAGACGATATCCCGCTTCTGCCGCAACGTCGGTCGAGGCGCTGTTCGCGATTCCAGGCAGCGCCAGCGCGCGAATTTCCGCTCCCACGTCGAAACGCTTGCCCACGTTCTTACGAATGCGCAGCCCGAACAGCGACGTGTGAGCGGCATACGTTCCGTCGCCGTCGATTTTATACGCGGCTCTCCCCGCGATCTCGACGCCGCTGCCCACGCGCCAAAACTCTTCCAGCGACGCGACGTCGCTGCGGGATCCGGCCGTCAGCATTCCCGTTCCGCTGAGCCGATCGAGCGCGAAGAGCGAAATGAAGCGATCGTTTTGATCCGGGCGGTAAGCCAGTGAGAAGCGATCGTCCGCAGTCGTCGTGCCGCCGGCGCTGGCCTGCTGAATCGTCGCGACCGCCGAGACGTTGGGCGAAAGCGCACCCGCCAATCCCGCGTTCGCGGTGCTGCCGCCGCCGAATCCGCCGCGCGTTTGGAACGCCAGGCCGCCGCGCACCCGATCGCCGTTGGCGTATGCGAGTGAAAAACCCGAAACGGTGAAGCCGCCGGCGTTGTTGCTGCCGGTCGCGTTCGCCGACTGCACGAAGAAGCTTCCCCCCATATGGGGCGAGAGCTTGAGTTTCTGCTGGACTCCCAGCGCGGAATAGATGTTTGCGCCGCTTCCGGTTTGGTTGAGCAAGTACTCCGAACTGATCGTCGTGCCCACGCCCACGAGGCGTTCGATGCCGATCGCGGTCGACCGGGTTGCCATAGCGCCCACCGTCAAATCCGAAGAGGACTGAGCGAAGCTCGCTACCGGAGCGCCGCTGATCAGTTCGCGAAGGAAGAGCCGGCCGCGCTTGTCGATGTCGTAATTGATCTGAGCGGTCGTTTGATCCGGCTGCGTCGACGTCTGCGAGTTCCCCGTGAGCGTCATCGAACGCGAGACCGCCAACGAGACGCGGCTGGAGGCTTTAACGTCGACGCCCGCCGTCGCTTGCGTCACCGTGCCGGTTTGCCCGGGGCCCGGCGCCGAAGGCGTCGCGGCCGGCGACGCACCGCCGAATGAAGCGGCGACGCCGTTCTGCGTGTGCGAGGTAATCCCGAGCAGGAAGCTCGCCGCCGAACCGATCGCATGACGCCACGAAAGGGACTCCGAACGCTGCGAATTCACGACGCCCGGCGCGTGGTTGGCCTGCCCGTCGATCTCCATCGTCAGCGAATTGCGGTTTGCATCGCCGTGCGACCACGCCGCGCGATACGACGTGAATCCCGGCACCGACAATCCGCCGAACGGATTGCCGTAACCCGACGACGTGTCGGTATAGGAAAGCGTCGTTTGGTCTAGGCCGGTACGGCGGTTGTACGAAAATGCCAGCGCATCGCCGCCCGTACCGCTGCCCAGCGTCGACGTGATGATTCCCGGTGCGATGCCGCGGCTCGAAGCGTGCGAGAGGATCCATCCGCCTCCGCTGAGGTTACCCGACAGACTTTGCGACCAGAGCGAGAAATTTCCCGAACCCGTCGCGTCGTTGACGTATCCCATCTGCAGCCGGTTGGAGAGACCGCGGCCGAAGTCGACGTGCACTTCGCCGCCGGTCGTTTGGGACGCGGTCGCGGCGCCTTGATACGCGTACTGCACCAGAACCGACTGCGGGTTGAAGTTGTCGTCGAAGGGCAGCGGCACGTTGATGAATCGCAGCACGCCCGTCGCGTAGTCGATCGTGTAATCTGTGTTGCGCTGCAGCGGCGTCTGCGTCACGATCGCACCGGTCCGGCGGTCGAGCGCCACGAGCGTCAAGTAATCCGAGCCCACCACAATCTGCGGATGCAGCGGCTGCGCGAGCAGCGACAGGCCGCTCGCAGGCATGACGACGGAGACGTACGCCGTCGTGTTCCGCGCGCTGAAGATCGTCGCTCGAGCGGCTCCCCCGGGCAGCGTGTACTCGGCTTTGGAACCTCCGAGCAGTTGATGGTACGCGCCCACGCCGGACGGATCGGCGATGTCCGCGGTGAATTGGCCGAACTCGATGTTGCTGCGCCCGGAATCCAGGCGTGCAAATAGACGCGTATTCGAGTGGAAATCGCTGCTGATGCTCGAAGAATCGCCGTACGTCAAGTACGGGCGCTCGTTGGGATCGGCGACGTACGGACCGTAGGACGAGACGGGCGAGAGACGGTTCTGCGACTCGTACGCGAACGTCAAACTCGAATGCTTCCCGACCGCGCCTTGCGCGAACAGCGCGATCCGTTCGCGGCGCGCGCCGCCGTTGTCGTCGACGCCGTCGCCGTCCACCGTCACGGGAACCGCGCCGGCCCCGACCGACACCAATCCATTGACGAAGGCCTTCCGTAAGTACGGCTCGATGAAGAACGTCTGCGTTGCGTCGATATCCCCCGACGTCAACCGCACGCGCATGTCGCCGGCGAGCATGCCGGGCGTCACGGGAATCGTCGCCGATCCGCCCACGTCGAGCGAGACGTCGGACAGGCGTGAAGGATCCGACTCCCCTCCGGGTATGCCAGCCTCGGGCGCCGCCGATGCGAATGCCGCCGGCGTTGGGACCGCGGGCTGCTGGTCGTGCGCGACGATCGTCGTTTGACGCGCTTGCGAAAAGCGCGCGTCCCCTTCGACGATGGAAACGTGCACTTCGCTGCCGGGCTGCGCGGGATGACCCCAGCGATCCAGAGCGGTGACCATCAGTCCTTGCGGCGTTCGGCCATCGGCGATCAGCGGGTGCTCGAACTCGGCATGCAGGCTCGCCGGCGCGCCGGGTCCGTAAACGATCGCTCGCCGCGGCGTGCCGCGCAAACCATTGGCGCCCAGCGGCGTAATGACGACGTCGTTCGGGCCCGGCCGAAGCACGACGCCGTAGTATTCGTACTGCGTCAGGCCGGATTTAATCTCGACGACGCGCTTGCCGATCTTCGTCGAGGGCACGACTTGACCGTCGACCTGCAATTCCACTCCGGCGTCGCGAACGGTCGCGAGTACGAACCGCAGCGCGATCGTGGGGCTGGCGAAGCCGTCGCTCGGGAAGACGAAGTTGGCGGCGAGCGGTCCGGTCGCAGTATATTGCAGATGCGAGAGATCGCCGTAGACAGTCTTGTTCGACGCGGAATCTGCGTAGCACAGGAACAGCAGCGAAAGGATGAACGAACCGGCCGTAATCCCGATTCCGCACGTCCGGAGCAGGCGCGCCGCGGTCCTCACAGCGCGCCCTCCACTGCAAAGTTCACATCTTCCATCAGGCCGTCGTCGAAGAGCCCGTGTACCAGTTGCTGCACGGATCCCAAAGCGTGAACCGACCCGGGAAGCGTCGAGGCGTCGAGCCGAAGCACGTGTTCGCCCGGACGCACCGCGGGGAACGAGTAGCGGCCTTGTTCGTCCGTCGTGACCGCCGTGCCGTCTTCCAGATAAACGCGCACGTTCGGAACGCCCTTGTCGCCTTTGGCGAATCGTCCCGTGCCCATCGAATCCACGAAGACCCGCCCGGTGATTACCGAGCGATCGGTAAAGACGCCCGCGACGATCTGCACGCTGGCCGTAGACGTCGCGGAAGTGCCGGCCTGCGTTTGCGGAACGTTCGCCGTGACCGTCACGCTGTTGTCGAGCGTGGTATTAGCCGCTACCGTGGGATAGACGACGGCGTAATACGTAATCGTGTGATTCTCGCCGGGCGCCATGCCCGAGCGCGTCCACGTCAGCGTGTTGCCTGCGATGGCCGGCTCTTGCGCTACCCCGTCGATCTTTGCGGTGCCGGTGGCGTACACCAGCCCCGGCGGCATCGTATCCACGATTTTCACGGCGCCCAATGCCGCATGCGATTGATTGCCGAATGCGATCGTGTACGCCAGGCGATCGCCGGCCTGAGCGACTTGACGATCCACGGTCTTTTGCACGGTCACCGAATGCGTCGAAAAGAGCGGCAAGTTTCCGAAGAGCCCGAAAACGTTCTGCAGACGCACCGCGTTGCTCGTCAAAGCGTAGCCGCCCGCTACGGCCAAGGGCTGCTGATCGATCGCCGTTGCCTGAACGTCGTACAACAAGCTCTGCGTGTCGAGTTTCAAGTCGAGCTGAATGCGGCGGTTCAAGTATCCCGTCGCGCTGATCAGCAAGTAGAAGCGCGATCCGCCCGGGGCGATCTGCGACGGCGCGAGTGCAAAGGAATACGTCCCGTCCGATCCGGTGACGGCCGGATTCTGCGTGCCCGAGGAGCCGCTCTGCGCTTTCCCGGCCGGCTGCGAGAGATCGACGGGCGTGCCGTTTGCATCGGTGAGCGTCACGACGGCTCCGGTCACGGGCATGCCCGCGCCGCCGTAACCGTCGAACACCTCGTCCGCAGTACCAAGCAGTACTGAAGCCGGCGTGGTGACGATTGGAGCGATCCCGTCGGCCGCGATCGTCGCGGTGTTCACGAACGTCGTCCCGATCGTCTGTTCGTTCTGCACCGCTGCGGTGAACGAAACGTCGAGGTTCGCGCCCGGGGCGAGCGTCCCGACGCGAACGCTGATCGTTTGCCCCGAGAGCGACGCGGCCGAACCCGCGGGCTGCCCGTCGATCTGCGCGCTGGAAACGTTCGGCGCCAATCCTGTGGGGACCGTATCCGATACGACGACGTTCGTTGCCGCCGAGCCGCCTGTGTTCTGCGCGAGAATGTCGAACGTCACGCTGGCGCCGCCGCTCGACTGCACGCTCGTTTGGTGATTGACGGTCTTGGCAATCTTGGAATTTGCGCCGGAAGGTCCGGAGAGCACCGGTCCGGCCGCCATGACAATCCACGACTGGCCGTTGTCGCTCTGCAAGCCGTTTCCCGTACCCGTGACTGTTGTTTGCGCGGTGAGTGTGACCGCAATCGACTGGCCGATGGCGATGCCGGCAGTCGCGACTGTAACTTGCACCGCAATGGACGAGCCCGCAGCGACGTTGGGCGAGATCGTCGACCCGACGGTAACCGGAATCGATCCGCCGGGCGCGACGAACGCGATCGCAGCGATGCGTCCGGCCGAGACGTTCGCCGCGGTGATCCGGTACGCGTCGGTGATGTTGCTGGTGTTGGAAATCGTGAACGTGCGTACGACGTTCTGCCCTTGCGGCGCGGAGTCGGACGCGGGGTTCGCCGCCGTCTCCTTCGGACCGACCACGAGCGCGCCGACTTGCGCCACCGTCGTCGAGATCGTGTTGGATTCGGTCGAGTATTGACGGCCTTGCGGATCGGCGAACGTCGCGGTTGCCGCATTGGAAAGCACCGTTCCGCCCGGCGTGGACGCAGCAGCGCCGCGCCCCGTCGTTAAAACGATCAGGAGCACGGCGCATGCCGCTAGTAAACCCCGGACTCGGTCTACTTCACAACGACCGGGAAGGAGATCGTACCGAATTGGCCCGCGCCGAGTTGGAAGCTCGCGCCTCCTATGGTGACGGTGAAGTGAGATGAGCCGACGGTGTTGGTGGTCCAGACGTCGCTCGCGTTCCAGGTTCCGCCGCCGCCCGGCGTATCGGTCGCCGGGGCGTTCAAGCCGTTGGTGTTGGCCGCCCAGGTGTTGCCGATTGCCGCGCCGTCATCGCTGACGACCAGCTGGCCGGCTTTGGTGGAGAGGAATGCGTTCGCCGGTTCGGTGTTGCCGGTGCCGCCGGTCACCGCGATATTGCGGTAATCGATGGAGTACGTCAGCGTGCCGCCCGGACAGAGCGCGCCCGCGCCGTAGCCGGGCGACGTTCCCGACGGACATCCCGACGACGTGATCGTCACGCTCTTGGTCAGTGCGATGAAGCCGCTGTACAGCTCGTCGTGCGTGTTGTTGACCTGCGTGTTGTCGTTCACCGACGTCGCGACGATAGAACTGTCGAAGCGCGTGAAGGTTGCCACGCCGCTGGGTGCATTGTAGACGGCCCAGTATTGGATCGCCTGACCGGACGAGATTGCAACGGTTGCCGTACAGGACGCGGCCGGGCTCGTGCAGCCCGCGTATGCTGCGCCCGCCGGTCCCGTCCCCGACCCGTTGTCGGGGAAGAGCTGCACGGTCCAGCCGCCGGCCGGCGCGGTGACCGTGACCGTATACGAATCGTCCTTGTTGCCCGAGTTGTACAGTGCGTTGGGGACGTCGATGCCGCTCACCGCAGAGGTGTACGTGTTGCCGCTCGGAGTGCCGATGACGGCGCTCGAATTGATCGACGTAAAACCGGCCGGCGTGAACGAGGCCTGCGTGAAGTCGTCGTTCGCATTGACCGCCACGCTGCCGTCGTACGAGCCCGTCGCTTGCGAGGTCGTAATCAGCGTGGACATCGTCAGCGGCGTGGTGCTGGACGGTCCGTTGAAGACGCCGGCCGCCAAGTGGGCGTTGTTCAGCGTGGTATTGGACCAGCCGTTGCCGCCGCTGCTGCCGCCGCCCGAAGGTATCGGGTTGAGATCGATGCCTTGGTTGGCCGCATAAATCGGCGCGGCACCGCCGCTATCCGCCGTGCCGGCGGGGATGTTGCCGCCGTCGATGTGTTCGGTCGGCTGGTTGTCGCCGAAAATCGACGTCGAGATATTTTCGTATGCGTTCGGATTACCGGAGCCCGAGCCGCTCGGCTGCGGCATGACGAACTGCAGCTGAATCGCCGCTTGTGCGTTGGTGACGCTGCCCGTGCTCGTGCCCGCGTGCGCGTTCAGACACGTCGTGCCGGACGTGACGCTCAAGAACACGGCGATGAACGTGGGATTCGCCGGCGCGCTCGTCGTCCAGCCGCTGCTGCCGTTGGCCGAGGTCGTGTAATAGATCGTGGCACTGACGCCGCTGGCGGGGAAGCCGTTGGTGCCCGCCGTGTACGTTATCGTCGGCGTTCCCACGATGCTCGGCGGGGTCGCGCCGAACGTCGGCAGTTTGTCGACGATGCCCAAACAGCCTTTGGTCGGGAAGCCCATCGACGTGACCGAGTTGAGCGCCTGCGAACCGAAGGCGCCGCCGTTGTTCGCATTGATCGTGTAGGTGATGTTGTACGGCGAAGAGCCGCCCTGTACGGCGGTTTTCTGCATGTCCATGCGCGCGTCGCTCTGGACCGTATCGGTATACGTGTTGGAAACGGCAGCCGACGTGACGGCTCCGGCCGACCCCACTGCCGCATAGGCGATGGTCGCCTTCAACTGCGTGGTGACGGTACCCGGAACGTTCGCCGGCGTGGATGAGAGGGTGTACTGCACCTGAACCGTGATCGAACTGCCGGTCCCGGTGGCCGATGCCGCTGCCAGTGCGGTGTTCAAGGCTGCGACGGTCGAATAACTCGTACTGTTGTACACGAACGAGACGCTGCTCGTGTTGCCGTTGTCGTTGCCGGCGCCTTGAACGCCGTTATCCGTCGGACCGGTCGTGAGCGCGAAATTACCGCTCGCGTTACCCGTATTGGTCAGCGTGTAGGTGTCGGTGACGACCTGGCCGGGAGCGATGGTTTGCGAACCGGCAGCCGCACCGTTATTCGTCGTTACGGTCAGCGAGGGCGCGTTCTGCACGATCGTCGTGACCGTGTTCGATTGCGTCGTATACGAATTACCGCCGGCGTCCTTGTAGGTCGCGCTGGCGGTGTTCTGAATCGTCGTGTTCGGCGGAGTCTGCCCCGCAAGCGCATGGGCGCCCGGAACGAGCGCTGCAGCAAAAAAGGCTAAGCAAAAAAGGCGCGCTCTCATTTCACGCGCACCTCATACGTGTAGCGCACGCGCTGCTTGGGCGCGAGCGGCCGCTGCGCGGCCCACCGCACTGCCACGTATTGCTCCGGGCTGGCGGGTTTTTGGATCGGCCCGCGGCTGGTGTTCACCGTTACCATCGGCTGCGGCGAAAAGCTCTTGCCGTCAAGCGAAAATTCCACCGATGCGCCCGGTGCGTGCGAGGCGCTGCCCGCGACGTATTCCATGCGCGCGGGAACCGGACCGACCGTGCTCAGCGCGACGGCAGGCTTGCCGCCCGCGTTCGAAGCCACGATCGTGTAGCGGACGAGGTCGCCGCGCTTGAGCACGGCTTTATCGACGGGTGTTGCTACCGTCTTCCCGTCGGCCGGCACCAGCAGATCGCCGCTGAGCTGCAGTTTGACCACGGGATGTGCCGGCACAGGTGCGGCAGCGGAAAAAACGGGAAGCGCGGCCGAAAGCAAAAAGGCCGACGTCAATAAGAGCGCGCGTCCGAGCGTCATGCACCAAATCCTTCGTGAAGGCGACCGCCGGCACACACCGCTCCTGACGTCGTATATCCGGGATATCGGACGCTCGGATGCTTATCCGACCCAAAAAGCGCCGAATATACAAAGACTTTATACAAACGCTTTACGCGGGCTAAACAAAAGAGCCCCGGATGGGGCTCGAGCGTTCAGACCGCTTTACAGCCGGCCGTTCGGACGCGTGAACGCATCGCGAAAGACCGCGGCCGGATCCCTTGCCCTACTTCGCGAGCGGAAGCACGTTGCTCGGCGTGAGCGGATAGAACGTCATCACGAGCAGGGCGGCAAGACAGATCGCCAGCGACAGATAAGCGAGCGGGGCGCGCGCCGATGCGCCGGCATACGGCCGCGCGTGCGGTTCGTACATCAAACGAATGACTTTGAAATACGCGTAGAGCGAAATGGCGGTACCGGCGACGAGCAACCCCGCAAGCCACGGATACCCCGTACTCACGTTGGTCGAAAGGATCAGAATCTTTCCGAGGAAGCCCGCGGTCGGCGGAAATCCCGCAAGCGCGAGCAGGAAGAACGTCATTGCCGCGGCGAGGAAGGGGCGGCGCTGCGCCAGACCCTGGAACGACGCGATGCGCGAGCCTTCTTCGTTCTCGCCCGAGAGCAGCGCGACGGTCGCAAATGCGCCCAGGTTCATAAAAGCGTACGCCGCCAGATAATAGATGGCATAGCGTACGCCCAGTGCGCTGGCACCGGCAAGCGCCGCGACGATGTATCCGATCTGCGCGATGCCCGAATAGGCGAGCAGACGCTTCATGTCGGTTTGCGCCAGCATGCCCAAGTTGCCGGCGATCATCGAGATCCCGGCAATGACGTAGAACGGAAGCAGGATCGCTGCGGACGCGCCCGGAGCGATTGCCGCATACGCAAAGCGCGCGAAGACCGCGACCGTCGCCGCCTTGGTGACGACGCTCATAAATGCCGTGACGGGCAGCGGCGCGCCTTCGTACACGTCGGGCGACCAGACGTGGAACGGAACCAGACTCAATTTGAAGGCCAGACCGGCCAAAAACAGGCCGCCTCCGACCCAATACAATGCATTCGACGCCAATGCGGGCGAGCTGAGCGCGGAGAGCGCGACGCTTCCGCTCGTGCCGAAGAGCAGCGCCATACCGAAGAGCAAGAAGCCCGACGCAGTCGAACTCAAGATCAGATACTTGAGCGCGGATTCACGCGACGCCGGACGATCGGCCAAGCCGCACAAGCAGTACAGCGCGAGCGAGAGCAGCTCCAGGCCCAGGAAGATCGTCATTAAATTTGCTGCGCCCGCCATCAGCATCGCGCCGGACGTACTCCACAGCAGCAGCGCGGTCGCGCCCGCAACGCCTTGCGCGCGGCCGATCGTACCGTACAGCCCAAGCGAAAAAATCGCCGCCACGACGATGATCGCTTGCAGCACGATCGAAAATCCGCCAAGGATGAAGCCGCCTCCGAACGCGTCGTGCGCCGGTGCGAAATATTGCGAACCGGCGTAGATGCCCGCCGCGGCCAGACCCGCAATACCGATGCCGACGGGCACATAGCGGCTGGGCTGCTTGGGCGCAACGAGATCGGTCAGCAGCACCGCCAGCGCGGTAAAGCCGACGATAAAGAGCGGCGCAACCGCATTCCAATCCTGCGCCGTGAACGGATTGGCAATCATTTGAGCAGCGCTCCCGCAGCGGGGATGACCGTCGAGAGAACGGCGTGCGGATAACAGCCCAGAACGGTCACGGCCGCCAGCAGCGGCGCCAATGCGAAGGCTTCCGAGAGGGTCAAATCCGGACGCTGCGGGATGTCTTCGACTTGCGGTCCGTTGATGACGTCCTGCAGCAGGCGCAGCATATACGCGGACGCCAGCACGATGGGCACGAGCGCGATCAGCGCGGGCCAGAAGAGGCCCGCTTGGAAAACGCCGGTCAGCGTGATCAGTTCGCCGGCGAATCCGGCCAAGCCGGGCAAACCCAGTGCCGCAAGTGCGGCGATCGTGAACGCGCCCGCGAGCTTCGGATTAGCGCGGCCAAGGCCGCCTAGCCGGGTGAGCGAACGCGTGCCCTCGCGCTCTTCGACGTAACCCAGAGTCAAGAAGAGCGCGGCGCTGAACAGCCCGTGCGCCACGATGTAGAGCAGCACGCCCGCGATAGCGACCGGGTTCAAACTGAAGATGCCCAGCACGATCAGCCCCAAGTGCGACAGCGACGAGTACGCGACGATGCGTTTGGTGTCGGTCTGAACGAGCGCGATGTACGCACCGTAGAGCAGCGAGATGAGCGCGAGCGTGATGAATATCCAGCGCGACTGCGCCATGGCGCCCGAGAAAAACGGCAGGCAAATCACCAAAAAGCCGTAGAGCCCCGCCTTCGATTGTACCGCGCTGACGACTGCAGCCATCGGCGGCGGCGAATCGGCGTACGTCGGCGGCATCCATGTGTGCAGCGGAAAGACCGGCGTCTTGACTGCGAAGGCAAACGCGAAGCCCGCAAAGATCCACGGAGCCCATGCACCCTGCAGCTGATGCGCCGTACCGATCACGTCGGTCGAGCCGTAGAGTACTCCAAAAGCCGCCGTAGCCAGCAGCAGCAGCAGACCGCCCGAGAAGTTGTAAATCAAATACCGCCACGCGGTTTCGCGATGACCGCCCCAGCCCACAAGCGCGAAGAACGGCGGTATGAGCATCAAGTCCCAGAACAGTGCGAACGCGAGCACGTCCTTGGCCTCGAAGACGCCCATCATCGTGCCCTCGAGCATCAGCAGCAGGGCGATGAGCACGCGCGGCCGCGTCATGTTCGTCCCCAGGATCGCGCAGAACGTGCACAGCGCCAGCAGCAGCACGATCCAGTAGGCGGGCCCGCTCCACGCAAAATGCAGCGAAGCCGTAAACGGCCGCGAAAGCCAGTGCGCCGCGAAGTTGCCGTCGCCGCCCGCCGCGATCGGAACGAAGAACGTGATCGCCGCAACGGCGCAGCCGGCAATTTTGCTCGCGCGCGTATCCGCGCGCGGCAGTCCGAAGAGCGCCGCACCCGCGAGAATCGGAAGAAGGATGAGCAGCAGCGACATCAGCGAGCCGCTCCCGCCAGAGCGTAGTAGACGGCAAAGCAGGCCGCACCGAAGACGACGATCAGCGCGTACGCCCGCAGCAAACCGGTCTGGAAACTGCGCACGAGCGCGCCCAAGAACCGGTTGGTGATCACGACTTCGCGAACCGCGCCGTCGATGACGTGCGGATCCAGCCAGCGCCCGAAGAACATGCCGGCCGCTTTGGCCGGTCGCACGAACACCACGTCGATCAGCTCGTTGAAATAGTAGAGGTGCACCAGCACCGGCGGAAGCGACGCCGTCTCCCGTTTGAGCCGCGCGGGCGCCTGCGCCAGTGCGCTGCGCGTCGCGTAGCGCTGATAGGCGACGGCGGCTCCCGCCAAGAGCATCAGGACGGCGATGATGCTGGTAACGCCTTCGCTAATCGTAGCCGGCGGCAGCGATTCGCTGGGAAACGAATGCGCGAAGAA
>Ga0070738_10003794_pt1 | contig 19115 bp, 17 predicted proteins | sample Coa_R2_2_FD_66446 | JGI IMG/M metagenome (GOLD analysis project Ga0070738, IMG submission 66446) | Surface soil microbial communities from Centralia Pennsylvania, which are recovering from an underground coalmine fire - Coalmine... | ecosystem: Environmental > Terrestrial > Soil > Unclassified ... | reverse complement strand
TCTCCCTGTAGTAGCAGAAATTTCTGATTGTGACCGAGTTGTTTTGTCAATAGCTGACACAGGTCTTGGTCGATTTCGACGGCAACTAAAGATTGCACCAAAGGTAAGAGTTGGCGAGTGAGAATACCGGTTCCAGGACCAATCTCTAAGACGCGATCGCCCTGTTGCAGTTCTGCCGCCCGAATGATTTCATTGAGAGCTTTCTCACTTTTAAGCCAATGTTGAGCAAAGGTTTTGCGGGGTCGTACCATTGATATCTTTTGCCTAATCTGGGTTTTAGCGTTGTCTTGTTTCCCTATTGCCTTTGTTAAAAGTCTGTGATGACATTCGGCATTTTGGCAACAACTCTCATTAACACAAGAGTATCGTATATGAATTGATGCGGTCTTGCTAAGACACACAGCATAAGGCAAAATCTGTTTTCCCCGGCTAACTACCGGGGTCTTTTATTAAAGATTTTATAAGCTGTTTATTGTTCTTTTTTTTAATAAAAATTTATAATTCATTCTCTTATTAAGTTTGCTATATAGCAATCCCAAATTATTGGTAAATATGGAGAAACCCAGTTTTCTTAAGAAACTGGGTTGGATGGAACTAACCAAGTTGTTACTCAAACAGAATTGCTATATTTACCAATCCTATTGTAAATTGTCAAATTTTTGTAAAGCCCGTCCTTTGTAATTTGTCCTGTTTCCTTTGTCTGTAGTTCCTATTCTCTCCCTTGTCTCCCTTATTCAGCACTTGCAATAAACAACCCTGCCAATATGCCAGAGTGAGTGTGAATCTTTTTATATTTTGAAATATGGTTCTCGCTGCTTGTGAGAAGAATTTTTACTTTTATTCACATTTTTCTTGGTAGTCAGATAGTTATCAGCGTATCGACAAGCAGCCGCAATGTCATAAGCAGCAATAGATATAGCTTGCAGAAAAACTTTGTAGGGAACTTCAAAACTAGAAAACTTTTCTGCGAAAGCTATTAAATCTTCATCTGTTGCCGGGAAGGAATCTTTTTCTTCTTGTTCTGGGGGATCAAATAAACCGTCAATAAATGCTTTGGGCATCTAACACCTCCCTACAAGCATAAATGACTTGATTAACTGTCATAAATGCACCTGAATATACTTGTTAATCAGAAATTGTATCAGAACAAAAAAATAATGTATCAGTGTATTCGCTGAAATTTTAATGATCATATTTTAATCTATCAGTGGATTCGCAGAAATAGATTAAATGACAATTTAGACACTATAAACTACTTGTTAACTTGCAATTTGATTAGGATAATTTGGTTGTTCAAGATATGTCATTTCAGGACCACGGGGGATGATACCACCCGGATTGAGGGGGAACAAGTTGCCATAATAATCTTGCTTTACACTTTCTAGATCGCAGGTGTCAGCAACACCTTTAAGGTGATACAAATCACGGAGATAAGCTCCCAGATTCTGGTAGTCTTGAATTCGTCGGCGGTTACACTTAAAAAGTGTGTAGTAGACTGTATCAAAGCGAAATAGCGTTGTAAATAAACGGATATCTGCTAGTGTTACCGTGTCTCCACAAAGGTACCGACTGTTATCCAAAGCTGCATTAGCCTCATCTAGAGTTGCAAATAATTGATCACAGGCTTGATTGTATGCTTCTTGAGTTTGGGCAAAGCCACAACGATAAACGCCATTGTTCACACTCGCGTAAATCTTCTCATTCCACCAATCAATTTTCTGTTTTAGCTCTTCAGGATAAAGATTGAGCGTGGGATTTTTGGCGAACTCGTTAAACTGGGAGTTCAGGATCACGATAATCTCTGAACTCTCATTGTTGACAATAGTTTTCGTTTTTTTATCCCACAATACTGGTACTGTATTGCGTCCACTGTAACCTAGTTGTGCCTGATCATACAGATCAGCTAGTGTTTGGCAACCTTCATATTCTTGGTTGAAAACCCAACCTCCTTCTATTGGAGAAGGAGACACAATTGTGACTGATATTGCTTCTTCGAGTCCTTTGAGAGCCCGAACAACAAGGGTTCTGTGTGCCCAGGGGCAACTCAGCCCAACTATAAGACTGTAACGCCCATGAGCTGGTTGATATGGGTTACTCTCCTGTGTCCCAACAAATTTTCGGAATTCGCTATTGGGACGAATATATTCTCCTGACTGATTTCGAGGCGCAAGCTTCGACATCATAATATGCCAGAGAGTAGTCCAGATAAACTTGCCAAGTTTTATGATGATCTTAGGAGGTAGTGATCTGCCCTTATTCTTTTTTTTGGGAACTTGTGACCTCGGATTGCTCAAATTATTGTCTGTCATAAAGCTTTATTTTTTATTTGTAATCGTTAGAAGCTGATAATTTAATTTTATTTACAGGAAAAGAATTGGCTGATTTGGTATAAAATTAAATTTTTTAAATAAAGACCTCCAACCAGTCTTGATCACAGCGTCTCTAAATAACTCAACAAATCCGCCATTTCTTGAACACTTGGCTGGAATTTGGGCATTGGTGGTGTGTCGCCACTAATGACTTGCTGAATGAGACCATATCGAGACTTGCGCTTGGAAACAGCTTGTAAGCTTGGTCCTACGCGTCCTGACGCTTCCAATCCATGACAACCAGCACAATTAATCTGAAAGATTGCATGTCCCTGAATTGGGTCCCCTTTGAGCAATAAAACGCTCTTAACATAAGGATCGGAAGTTCTAAGAATATGGACAGCAAAAATACTCAACAGGACTGCTAACAGAATTGCCAGTGCCAACATAGAGAACTGCTGAATCGGAATTTTAGGTTTGGTAATCTGGTTATCCAAAAGGGTTACGTTTCAAGACAAAGTGTACAAAAAGTTTTCTTTTCATACACATAGCTTAAAAGTTCCTGATGGTGTCTGCAAGCACCATTCCAGTTTTATGAAGCTTTATTTTTGCCTAAAATCATTTTTTAATGGGACCTAGGGGAGCAACTGCCGTGATGAGGCATGGGGTGTGTGGAGATTGCTTACCGACTTGTTGTTCTTCACTTTCAAGATGGTCAAGCACCAGAAAAGCTTACAAACTTTGCAATGACAATCAATATCTCATGCCATGCTCTCTGTCCAAGACCGCTAAATTAAGACGGTGGAAATAAAAATGAACTATGTGTTAAGGAGTGTTAAATTTCCTGTATTCTGCCTATGCCCCATGCCCTATGCCCAACCTTAACTAAATAATCGCCTATTCTCACCAATCTACTTAAAGCTGGGCATTAGCATACACTGTCTCAACTTTATAGGTTTTCTGCGTCAATTTTTGTAAAATCAGAAAGAGAAGACAAATGATGAATAATTCAACAAAGGAGATTTAGCGTGGTTGAACCTTTACTTGACGGTATTGTGATTGGTCTGATCTTTGTCACTCTTAGTGGGCTATTTTACAAAGCCTACGAGCAATATAAGCGTGGTAATCAGCTGGGTCTCTAAATGCTTTTAGTGGTGAGCCAACTCATGGGCTCACTATTAACTCTCAGCGACTCTATAAAAGGTAATTGCTGTGTTACCATATACTTTCTCGCGACAAATTTCCCAAGAGGGAATCACGGGATTGGTCCAATTATGGGGGCTATGTTCAACTGCTATCTCACCATTTGGATCTAAGAGGTCATATTGGGCGATCGCCTCTAAGACGGGTTGGTAGAGATGGCTTGCATAAGGTGGATCAAAATATATTCTGTCAAATTGCTGCCCAACCTTTGGTAACTGTTGCAGGACATCTCCTCGTATAATTTTAAATTCCTGCTCAGCACTCGCTACCTGCTGCCAGTTTTGACGGATGATTGCACAGGCACGGCTAGATTTTTCTATTCCTACGACTAAGTTAGCTCCTCTACACAAAGCCTCGGCACCCATTGAACCAGTACCAGTACACAAGTCTAACCATCGACAAAGAGCTATTTTTCCTTGCCAAATATTAAAGACTGCCTCCCTAACTTTCGCACTAGTAGGTCTTGTTTCTTGTCCGGGTAAAGTTTTTAACTGACGGTTTCCATAAATTCTTAAGCTCATCGGACATTATGAATTGAACATTGCTCATTAAGTATGAGACAAATGACAATAAATAACAAAATTTAGGCAGCCACTTTTACCCATACTTGTGAGACAAAATTGGATAGAATCTGTAGTCCGATGTTGGAGGACTTTTCTGGGTGAAACTGAACTGCTGTCAGATTTTCTTGAGCAATAGCGGCTGTTACAGTTTGGCTGCCATGAGTAACAGTTGCAGCACGAACCAGAGGATCAACTGGATCTACATAGTAGGAATGGACAAAATAAACCCAAGGGTTAGGAGGTAAATGCTCCCAAAGGATGCTTTTTGGTTGAGTGAGTTCCAGTTGATTCCAGCCCATATGAGGTACAGTAATGTCCGGTTCTGGACGGAATCGCCTCACTTTTCCTTTGATAATTCCAAGTCCTGGTTTCGTTCCTTCTTCACTAGATTCAAAGAGAATTTGCAGTCCCAAACAGATCCCCAAAAAGGGTTTACCTGATGCGATCGCTTCCTTTATAGGCTCTTCTAATCCACGCGAGCGTAGGTGTTGCACTGCTGGATCAAATGCACCAACTCCTGGCAATACTATTGCTTTTGCCTGTTCCAATTCCTTTGGAGAATCGGTAATTTTCGGAGTCGCCCCAGCTTTTTCTAAGCCTTTGCAGACAGAGTGCAAATTCCCCATGTCGTAGTCTACAACTGCAATCACCGCCATTTACCTGCTCCCTGTTAATTCTTATGGAGGGTTTTTTCTATTTTAAATAATATTTTAAATAATATTTTAAATAAAGAAAAGAAGACTATTAAAATACTTTAACATTTGCCTACCAGTTCAGAAGTAAAACTCCTCTATTGATATGGTTGCCAAATCGAACTCGCCACCTTATGACTTCACTTTTTTGCCAATGTTACGGGAACAGAAAAAATCTATAACTTCGCACCAGACAGGATTTTCTCTGGTGGGATCACCTTTAGCCAAACCCCATTTAACCCAGAATCTCAACCGATCTAAGCAGCTATGTATGTTACTAACAGCAGTGATTTAAAGAAATTAGTCATTAGAGCAGTGTTAATTGAGATGAGCCATGGCAGTGGTCCATTTGTCTGTGAAAAACTTGATTTTTTAGGTGTGAGATTGCCTTAACTCACTTCCTACTGTCTAGTTGTCTACGTTCTTATTTTGACTAATTAGCATTTTTTCTTCACCATCCTTGATGTCTATGTATTTATTTACTGGTTGGCATTTTGGTAAGGTTATTTGCCTCTGTATATAGAAAAAATCTGCCAGTATATGTTGCGATTCTTACTCAGCCACCTCACGAAGAAAGTTGCAAATTCGCCTAATTAGAACTGATGCAAACACACTCGGTTTCTGCAAAAAATTTGTTGTTTTAGCAACAACTCACAAGAAAGTGAGGAGTCTTTGGCTTTTCCAATCATGGAAACACCTTTTATAAAGATGAACTCAGAACCCAGAAATCACAATAGAGAAGGAGAATTTTGTCACATTGTTGTGTTGGAAGAGACTTTATATACCCCACATTGTGCAAGCAAATAAAAACGTAAGCTCAACAAAGTCTCTAGGGTTGAAAACTATATTTATACATTTGTGATCTCTGTCGAAGAAAGTCTCACATTCAGCTTATTGACACTGTTCTCAATAAAATTTATAACTTTCTAGTGCATCAAGTTCGTTTCCTCCTCAATGCTTTGATTATTTTTCCTAGATCATGAAAATCATATGACCGCATATTTTGATTGAATACGATATACATCCAATAAAGCAAGTCATCTAGATATTATTTTTAAAGTACCCAAAATGTAGCAGCTTACCGTAATATCTTCGTATAGCATTGAAAGTGCAATGCCTCATCTCAAATTGCATGTTTAGAGTTGTTAAGTTGACAGGACTTTGGCAACATGCTGACTTCATGAAACTTTGGCTTGGTCAAACCGTCTCACTTCTAGGTGATGCTGTGACAGACTTGGCCTTACCACTCACAGGGAACTCTCAGCCTATTCTTCACTACAGCATACATGGCTTTTCTGCCTGGGTTGATCAAGCGTGAGCATCTCTTAGAAGGTAATAGCAAATTTGTTGTCAGCGAATCTACATCACAACTCCTTGGGCCAGGACTAGCTGGCACTTTAGCTCAATGGTTTACTGCTCCTATTGCGATCGCTTTGGACACTGTGTCCTTCTTGTTCTCGGCACTATTACTTATACTCATCCGGCAATATTGGGAGGAATATTGGGTGAAACTCTGGGGCTAAAAGCAGCACTTTGGGTTGGCGCAGTAGGTAACCTACTGTCATTTTTGTGGGTGTTTTGCTCACCTGTACGCAGACTTCGTGAGCTCCCACCTCCCGTAGAGGAACCGTAAACAACTCAAAATTAAAGACTACTTAAATCCCTTGGCTGGTTTCTTTTGCCCTTTCCCCTTCGGCTTCGATTTATTGACTTCCACCACCGCTTCTTGAAATAAGTTGTGTAAATGTATTGGCACACTAGCAATTTCTGGCAACTCTGGTTCTAGAGGTTTGTTATGTGCTTGCAACAATGAGTCTAAGTCACGTTTTACGCTAAAGTCTGGACGTTGCAGTAGGGTCTGTAATACGTTTTCTAATTGAGTTGGATACTGTTGGGCTAAACGATGCCAAATAAATGTATTGATACTTTTATCTTCAAGATAGTGGCGAATGAGTTTCTCTGAACCTTCTACAGTTTGCCAATCTTCTGCTTCTAAAATTGCTTTAAATTTGCTATAGGTTGGTAAAAACATCTGTCCCCAACGAGGATGAGAAAAAGTTGTTACCTGTTCAGCTTTTTTAAGTTCAGCAGGTAGCTCAATTTTGGGCATAACCATTTTTGAACTACCGTTCTTTTTATCGAACATTTGTGAAACTATTTTTGAATCTGCACCTAGTTCTTCTGCGGCTGCTTTGATTTCTTCTTCTTCAAGACCAGCTTCTTGTGCTACTTCTTCTAAAGACTTTGTCGGATCTATTCCCAATGCTGCCAAGTTTTTCTGTGTTATAATTTCTTGGAGTTCAGAAATTTTTTTGTTGAGTTGGTATCCAGGTAATGTGATTTCATCCTCCCCAAAGAACTCAATAAACTGCTGATGATATTGTGCCACTGACTGCCAGGCTTCTTCTAATAGTTCTGGAGCATCGCTATAAAGATTATCTTTGTAGTTATCTTTAAAATTACCAATTGCAACTGCTAACTTAGGCTTGCCTAATTTACCCATTTGTGTGTATGGACCAGAGAATGTCCAATAGGTGTCACTCACTGGTGAAATGCGAGTGAGTAAGATTTCTCCCTCTTTTAATCGGGACATATCTTGTTGGGTTTTAACATCATTTGGTTTAACGATATAGTGTTTTGCTGTTAACCAGTTCATCAGTTCAAAGCCATCCGGTAAGACTTGAGTGATAGCAAATAAGCCAATAAAATTACGATGCCAACTTTGAATCAGAAAGCGATCGCTCTCTGACAATTCTGGATGACTTTGAATATACAAATCTAGTGGTGAGAGTTCACCGACTTTGCCTTCTGTAATAAAGGAGTCGATGATTAAATCCTGTTGAAACCTATCACCGCTTCCACGACGAGACTTATTAGCCGCATAGGTTTCTAGTGCTTGTGCAAGTTCACCTTCTGCATCAAGGACAAAATCGGTTAAGTCTTGTTGTAGTTGGTGCGATCTCTCTAATATTGCATTCACAGTTTTAGATCTCGGATATTGATAGAACAGATGTATATTATAGGTTCCGGGATCATTTCAGCATGTAACCATTGCCAGATTTTTGGGAATACGATCTCGATATAGCTTCACAAGGTCTACCGACAAACAATGCAGAGACGTTGCACTGCAACGCCTCTGCATACATAGATGGTTTAACCCAAAGACCGATCTGCTAGGTCTTGCGCTGTTATAGTATAGTGACTACCCAATTAGTAACGCTTGTCTCCTAGATTGGGTAAATACGAAAAAACTTCTATTTTTGACTAATCGTTTTTGGCGTAATTGCTGCATATTGTTCAGGCGTTAGTGCTGCTTCCTGAATGTTGATATGTTTAGGTATCACTTTTTCTTGTGTAAACAAATTTGCAATCTTCTGTTGATTGTCTAAAATTTCTGAAGTAATGGGTCTTAACTGATAACTTCGTCTTTTAATAATAACTTCTAGAGTTGGCACATCAATTTTAAGTGTAGGAGCAACGAGTTGTGCAACTTGATTTGGATTAGCAGCAGCCCATTTTCCAACATTATCTATGGACTCTAAAATCAATCGTACCAATTCAGGATTTTCACTGACAAAATTACGAGAACCCATGTAAAAGCCGCCCTGTGTTGCAATTCCTTTAGCATTTCGCAGCACACGTGCATTCGCAGTTTTTTGTGCTAAAGCTAAATAGGGGTCCCATGTTACCCAAGCATCTAGTTTTCCCTGAATGAATGCTGCCTGTGCATCAGCAGGAGGCAAACTGACAGCTTGAATATCACTATACTTCAAGCCTACTTCTGCCAATGCCTTGACCAATAAATAGTGAGAAGCAGAACCCTTCTGAAAAACAATTTTTTTACCTTTGAGATCTGCAACACTCCGGATTGGAGAATCTTGAGGAACAATTATGCCACTGCCTTCACCATTGCTGGGTTTGAGGCTGGCAATATAAACTAAGGAAGTTCCCGCTGCTTGAGCAAATATAGGGGGAGTTTCCCCCACACTTCCTACATCTACTTTACCCACATTCATGGCTTCCATCAGTTGTGGTCCTGCTGCAAATTGTGCCCATTCAACAGAAACACCTAAAGGCTTCAGCCGTTCTTCAATCACTCCTTTTAGCCTCACAATGTCTCCAGAGCTTTGATATCCCATATGGACTACTTTTGCTTTAAAACCAGTCACTTTGCTTTCGGCTTTTGGAGTCTCAACTGAGCAACCAGTTAAGCTTGAAAAAGCTAATATTCCAGGTAGGAAAACAAGTGACAATCTCTGAAAAAAGTCCACACGCAACGGCTTCAACGAGGTCTTCATAAGAGTCATATTTACTTGAAAATTAAAAATGTACTTATTTATTCGTAGTGAAGACTTTAGTCCTCAATAACACTGAGACAGAAGCCCTCTCCACAAACTCTTCAAACAGATGTCTACTTGTTGGCTAGTACATCCTTAGGTGTGATTTCGGCGTACTGTTCAGGTGTTAAAAATCCTTCTTTCACATTGACCTTCTTCGGTATTAATTTGAGGTCGTACCATAGGTTTGCAACCTGTTGTTGCTTCTGAATGACTTCCTCAGTAATCGGTCGCAACCCAAACTCATACTCCTTGTGCATTTTCTCCAGTGTGGGGACATCAAGTTGAGTCACAGGCGCAAGCAGTTTTGCCACTTCTTGAGAATGATCCTGAGACCAGATTTCTGTTTTTTGCAACTCCTCTAGAAATATTTTGATGATGTCAGGGTGAGCTTGGTAAAACTGGCGTGAGGTAGAGTAAAAGTTACTGGTATCCCGTAAATTCCCGCCATTTATGAGGACACGGCCAACTTTTTTCTGTTCTGCTCGTGTTACAAAAGGTTCCCAAATTAACCAAGCATCTACTTTTCCTTGACTAAACGCTACATTTGCATCTGGCGGTGGGAGAGACACTGACTCGACATCGCTTAATTTCAATCCTGCTTGTTCTAAAGCTTTTACTAACAGGTAGTGGCCAATGGATGCTTTTTGGAAAGCAATTTTCTTACCTTTTAACTCGGCAACACTCTTAACAGAAGAGTTTGTAGGAACCAAAAGCGAAATTGTTTTACCATTACGGGCTGTAGCAGACAGGTATACTAGGGGTGTACCTGCTGCCTGTGAAAAGACGGGAGGCGATTCTGCGGTCAAAGCAATGTCAAGTGCACCTGCATTGATCGCTTCTAGCTGCTGAGGTCCAGCTGCAAATTCAGGCCATTGCACCTTAAAACCTAGAGGTTCTAATCTTTTTTCTAAAGTCCCCTGCTTTTCCAAAACTGCCAGAGCAGTTAGTTGTTTGGATCGGACAATACGCACAACGTTTGCAGTGCCATTGGATGGTGATGCTGCTTTTTGTTGAGTACTGTCATGTGATATATTACAACTCACTAACGTTGTGTATATTACTAAGCAGTAGCCAATGCTTAATAATAGGTAGCGACGAGTTCTGCGTCTGTATATCCAGGATTTAAATTTTTTTTTCAAACTTTGTATGAATTGGCTCACTTCCGATCACGTCCTTTTTTTTGAAATAATCCTCACCACTGTCTGTTTGCAAATGTTTGCAAATATTTCGATTAACACAATCTTCTGATTCACGTTCTGAGCCATTCTTGATTTCTTGGCTACCTACACGTCATCATTACCCCATGCTTTGAGCATTTTCTAATAGGGAAAATCAGATGGGCTGTGACAAAACCCATCTGACATTACCAATAGGCGGAGGTAACACTTAAAAGTAGTGGTTAGTTGTTGTTTTACTAACTACTAGCTCAATATTTAGGAGTACTGGGTAATTGTAGGTAACTCATTGTTCAATACCCAATTGCCTATATCTCGTAATTTGTAATCCACTGGGTCGTGAAGCGTGAAAGTGCGTAGATCTCGCCAATAACGGTCAAAGCCATATCTATGAGCAGTTGACCGAGTTCCCATCACTTCAAAGATACGGTTGGTAATACTCAAACCCACTTTTGTCGCTAAGGTTTTGGCAGCGAAAACCGCGATCGCAGCTTCTCCCCTTTCTTGAAAAGTTAAGTTGACATCCTTCTCCCATGCTGTTTGTACTTTTGCTGCAGCTTGATCAGCTAAGGCGATCGCAGCAGTGAGATCTGTCCAGAATTCCCCATAATGCTGCAGAATATAGGGATCGTTCGTAGCATGCTCTACCCCTGATGTGATCCAGGGTTTGCTATAGTTTATGGTGTAATTTTTGGCCGCTGTAAATGCTCCTTCTGTAATCCCCAGATATACATAGGTTTTTGTTAGCTGGGCAATAATGCCGCCAAATGTAGCAAAAGCGCTATCAGGAGGATTGGGTGGTCCCAAAATTTCATCTTTTTTGACCAAAACATTGTGAAACGTGAACGTATCGCTAGCCGTTCGCCGTTGCCCAAAATTCTCCCAATCGTGATTAGAAACTACACCTTCTCTATCTTTAGGAATCACAAAAAAAACTGGCAATTCTACTCCATCTTGCACAGCAGAGAAGACCCGCAGATCAGCAACCTCAACACCTGTGCCAAAACTTTTAACGCCATTGACACGAAAGTTGTCACCGTCTGGACTAATTTTCAGTCGAGTATCTCGCGTGTTAATAGCATTAGCCCAAAATAAATTCTTTTGTGCCGTTTCCCTGTAGTATTTATCCTTTTGCTCTGGGGTTCCTGACCCATGACCTACAACAGTTAAGTTTAGATGGTTACCGTATAACTGTCCAATTGAACCATCTGCTTGAGACAGTTTCTGGACAATTGTCAAGGCTTCAGCCCAAGTTGCACCAACTCCACCATATTCTTTTGGCACGACCAAAGGCAGCAAACCGCTTTCACGCAGTCGCTGTACTTCCAACTCTGGAGATCCCGCCTTGGTGTCCCGTTCAACAGCAGTTTCAGCAAGTTCTTGAGAGATAGAAAGTGCAATGTTAACCCAGTCTTGGAACTGTTTTGCTTCTAATAGTTGCACCATTACTTTAGTTTCTCCTCGTACTTTTGGTTGTTAGTTGTTGTACTAACCGATAACCACTAACACCTGTATAGGTGTCAAGTCATTCACCCCTACGAGCCATGAACCAATTAAACACTCATCTGTGACTTTCCTCGTAAACTTGTGAAGTGTCTTAAGCTGAAATCTCAAATGAATCACTGCCTAAGTAGAATCTCTTCCACAATAGTCATTTACAACCGAGCTCATTTTAAAGTACGGTAAGTTGATTCACTTAAAGTAGATTTTTCAGTAAAGTAACATAATTTTCGTGGGTAGGCAAGCCTTATTTGTACAAAATTACAGCATCACATAACCCGCGATTCCTCAAATTTTTGGTGAAAATGCAGCGTATTGTTCTGGTTTCAGCGTAACTTCTTTCACATCCAAGTGCTTTGGTATCAATTTTAATCGATAGAAAGTATCAGCAACTTTTTGCTGTTCAGCAATTAGTTGTTCATTGATAGGTACAACACCAAAACGCTTTCTAAAAGTTGCTTTTTTCATCGTTTCCAAGTCGAGTCCTAATACAGGTGCAAGTGCTTCAGCCACAGCCTCCTGATTATGACTAGACCAATCCTCTAGTTTTTGAATCTCCTCTAAGATTGTTTTGATGAGTTGTGGATTCTCAGTTGCAAACTTACGGCTAGCCAGGTAATAACCTCCTTGTTTGTTAACTTCCTTACCATCAACCAATACACGAGCATTCGTCTTTTGTTCTACAGCAGCATAAAATGGGTCCCAAATTGCCCAAGCATCAACACTCCCCTTAACGAATGCTGCACGCGCATCTGGCGGTGGCAAGTTCACAGGTTGAACATCGCTATATTGCAACCCTGCTTTTTCCAAAATTTGGACTAGAAAATAATGAGCGCTAGACCCTTTTTGAAATGCAACTTTTTTGCCTTTGAGATCGGCTACTGTTTTGATAGCAGAATTTTGAGGCACAAGAATAGCTTCACCAGACGGACTAGGCGCAATCCCAGCAATGTAAGTGATTGATGCACCCGCGGCTTGGGCAAAAATTGGTGGAGATTCTCCTGTGGGTCCAATGTCAACACTTCCCACATTTATCGCCTCTAAAAGTTGTGGTCCGGCTGGAAAATCTATCCACTTAACAGAGATACCTTCAGGTTGCAGACGTTTCTCTAGAACACCTTTAATCTTGATCAGCGCTGTTGATTTTTGATAACCAAATCTAACTACTGATACTTTTGTGGGATTGATATCAGTCGCAGATTTAGCTGTGGGATTAGCCGAATTCTCAGCTGAGTTATTAGCTGTACAAGCAGCAAATAGCAAACTAAGACATAAGCCAGCAACAAAAGCACCAACTATGGGTTGGGAAAAGACAGATAAGAAGATTTTTTGATTTTTAAATCGGAGTAACCGAGATTTCAGGTTGGTGATTAGGTTGTTAAAACGTAAGTCAATCATTGGAAAGGACTCATTATTGGGAGTTACGAGTTAGGAGTTAGGAGTGGGGAGTTAGTTGTCTCCTTGTCCTCCTTCTATGCCCCACTCCTCATTCCAACATCTTGATTTTCTAGAAAAACTATGCAAGACTTCTCTTAAAGAATAAATACAGTTTATCTACCAACTAATAGTACTTTAGTTGTAAACATAAGTCTATTAAAAACTTTCAAAGATTATGAAATTATCTGTTACTGATATTGAGCCTAACTTGCAAGCAGATGTGCTGGTGATTGGAGGGGGTCCAGCCGGTGCTTGGGCGGCTTGGAATGCAGCATCATCTGGTGCTTCGGTTATCCTGGTGGACAAAGGCTATTGTGGTACCTCTGGATGTGCGGCTGCCTCAGGTAACGGTGTTTGGTACGTACCACCTGATCCTACTGCACGAGAAGCGGCGATGGTAAGCCGTGAAGGCTTGGGTGGATTTTTATCACATCGTGATTGGATGCAGCGGGTACTGGATCAAACTTATGCAAATGTTAACCAGTTAGCAGATTGGGGTTATCCCTTTCCCACAGATGACGAAGGCAAACCTTATCGGCGATCGCTCCAAGGTCCAGAATACATGCGCCTGATGCGTAAGCAAATCAAACGAGCAGGCGTCAAAATTTTAGACAACAGTCCCGCCTTGCAACTACTGGTAGATGCGGATGGTGCTGTTGCAGGCGCAACAGGGATTGAGCGTCAGTCTGGTAAAAAATGGATTGTGCATTCTGGTGCAGTGATTATTGCTACTGGCGGCTGTGCTTTTTTAAGCAAAGCACTGGGATGCAATGTTTTGACCGGGGATGGTTACTTAATGGCGGCAGAAGCAGGTGCCGAAATGTCTGGAATGGAATTTTCCAACGCTTACGGCATCTCTCCCGCTTTTTCTTCTGTGACCAAAACCCTATTCTACAATTGGGCAACTTTTACCTACGAAGATGGAACCCCCATTCCAGGTGCTGGTTCACAACGGGGACGCTCAGTTATTGCCAAAACTTTAATGACTCAGCCAGTTTACGCAATTTTGGATCAAGCAACAGAAGAAATGCAAGCATCTATGCGCAAAGCGCAGCCTAACTTCTTCGTACCTTTAGATCGAGCGGGTATTGATCCCTTTAAACAACGATTCCCCGTGACTTTACGTCTTGAAGGAACCGTGCGCGGAACTGGTGGAATTAGAATCGTAGACCACACCTGCGCCACCTCGGTGAGAGGATTGTATGCGGCAGGAGATGCAGCAACACGAGAATTAATCTGTGGTGGCTTCACGGGTGGAGGTAGCCACAATGCTGCTTGGGCAATATCTTCAGGTTCTTGGGCTGGACAGTCTGCTGCCATGTATGCTCGTAAGTTGGGAAACAAAGGAATTGAACGCTCAACGGAAGCAGTCGGTGAGGCTGCATTCAATTCAGGAAGCGATTACACACTAAATCCTGAGCAAATCATTAAAGCCACTCAAGACGAAGTCTTCCCTTATGAGCGCAACTATTTCCGCAACGAGAAAAACTTGACAGAATCTTTGCACAGACTCAATCATCTATGGCAAGAGATTCGCACTAGCCAAGCCGCAGATGATAAAAGTGTGATCAAAGCAAGAGAAGCTGCAGCTATGGTCGCTACAGCACGATGGATGTACAGCAGTGCCCTTGAGCGTAAAGAAACCCGTGGTATGCACAAACACGAAGACTATCCACAACAAGATGATAATCAAAAGCATCACCTGATTAGTGGCGGTTTAGATCAAGTCTGGGTCAAAGCTGAGCCTAAAGAACTAGCAACTAATAATTTATTGACAGTTTAGGGGGACAGGGGAGACAAGGGGGACAAGGAGGACAAGGGGGACAACTAACTCCCCACTCACAAATCACAAATCAGTATTTATTCTCACCAAGTAACACCTAACAAGATGATTGAATTAGTCAGTGGGTCGCGGTGCATTCAGTGTAATCTTTGTGTCAATGTTTGCCCAACAAACGTATTTGACAGTGTGCAAGATGCACCACCAACAATAGCTAGACAGAGTGATTGTCAAACCTGTTTTATGTGCGAATTGTACTGTCCAGTGGATGCTCTTTATGTAGCACCCCAAGTAGATCCCTTGGAGTCGGTAGATGAAGAATATCTTGTAGAAGCTGGAATACTTGGTAGCTATCGCCGAAACATTGGCTGGGGTCGCGAACGAAGCAACGGAGCCAAAGAAGATGCCACGTTCCAACTACTGAAGTGGCTTTAGTTATTCAGCAGATTATGATGAACGCCAAATGTAAATGACACTCAACACATCACCCCTCTTTCTTCGACTCTCAACTTTAGTAGCATTTTTCCTACTGCTCCTTAATACTGCTTGTAGTTCTAACCAAACTCTGTCACAAGAAACACTTAATGAAAAGCAAGCATCATCAAATACCTCTACCTTGCGGTTGGGTATTATAGGTAATACTCAAGCTCCAACTGGTCCTATAGGCTGGGCAATACATAAAGGTAAACTCAAGCCAGAGTTAGAAAAGTTAGGGATCACACAAATCGAGACGTTCAATTTTCCCAACGGACCTGATCTCAATGAGGCTCTTGTGTCAGATAAGTTGGATATTGGCATTTATGGCGATACACCCGCACTGATTGCTAGATCTAGGGGGATCAAGACTCGACTGATCAGTCAAGAGCAAGTCGGAACGAATGCTTGGTTGTTGGTTGGAAAAAATGGACCACGCTCAGTTGTAGAACTCAAAGGAAAAAAGGTAGCAACATCAAAAGGTTCGTATATGCACCGCTACTTAATAGGGTTGCTGCAAAAATCAGGGATTGCTGAGCAAGTGACTGTTGTCCACTTATTACCCAATGATGCGCGAGTTGCGCTGGAACGTGGTGATGTGGCTGCTATTGCTGCACCCACTGGTACAGGTCCAATTCTGAAGTCAAAAGGGTTTCCTGTTATTGATGAAGCAGTTAAACATCCTGACTTACCAGGAACAAGTGCTACTGTAATTACAGAAGCTTTCCTTGCCAAACATCCGGATTTACCCAAAAGGTGGAATCAAGTTAAACGAGAAGCTGTCAAAGATATTAATGCTAACCCAGAGGAATATTATAAATTCCACGCTCAAGTCTCTAAATATCCGATTGATGTTGTTAAAGCATCTTTATCTGTTAAACAATTTCCTGAGGAACCTTTTTCAACTCAAGGATTACAATTGTTGGAGGGAACCAAAAAATTTTTATTGTCACAGAAATTGGCTAAGTCAGATTTTAAATTATCGGATTGGATTTTCACCCCAAATGAACACAGATAATTTAATGGATGGGGACTCATGCCAATTAAAAATACAAGATCTAAAAAGGTTATACTTAGTCAGAGTTTGTGAATCTTAGAGAATGGTTATAAATATCACAGATGTGGGACTTTGGTAGAGAAAAATAAAAACCCCGGTAATGAGCCGGGGAACTCTAAAACATTTTGACACTCTTGCACTTGCTTTATATCTTATCTGTGTTTATATATATGGATATGCCAAAATGCCGATATAGTGAAGAATTCGCCAAACTAGGTCTTTAAAGCTGAGATTTCCCGAGTATTGATCGTCACAGTCTTTTGTAATGCAAACTCTGGCTTTTGACAGTGCTTCTCTCAATGTAGGCTAGGTAGCATAGTACAGGATGAGGATAAATGATGACGTAGAGTTTGCTTTGGTTGTAGCCTCTGATGGGAACCAGAGGCTTTTTTATTGACTAAACCAATGCTGGAAGTTCGTTTTGAGGTGAACTGAAATGACTTGTAGCGTCAGCTAAGTGCTTCAGGAGTGTGGATTGTGGGAGTGGTCCGATGATATGGTTCCAAGGTAAGATTTGTGTGGTTGACCAGTTAGAGTGAACGTAAAAATCTACGTCAGGAATTTGTCCTTTTAACTGTTTGAAAGCACGACGGTAACTCCCTAAGGAGTCACCATAGTTTCGGGTGAGTTCTAAAAGCTGGGATAGTCTGCGATCGCCTCTTGAGATCAAGGCTTGAATGATTGACCAATTGTAGCTTTCTGGTCGAAAATCTACGCCTTGGGGTTTGAGGTGTTTTTGTAAGAACTGCAGTCGTTTTTCGGCTTGCGGATTCACACCAAACCATTGAAAAGGTGTATGTGCTTTGGGAACAAAGGTGCTGCATCCGAGTGTTAATCGTAACCCAGGGGCAGCTTTTTTAAGAATACGCATGAGTGCTACAGTTTGCTCCAAATCCTCTGGTTCTTCCCCAGGAACCCCAACCATTCCATAGAGTTTTAACCCAGTTAAACCGCCTGCTTTGGCATTAATTGCTGTTTGGATAATTTCATCGTTGTGTAGCTTTTTGTTGATAATTTGCCGTAATTTTTCTGAACCACTTTCTACAGCAATGGTGAGCGATCGCGTGTCTCGCTGGGCGAGAATTTTTGCCAGTTGCACTGTAACTGTATTTGTCCGCACTGAGGCAATGCTCAGACGCACATCATCATACTTTGGCTGGCTAATATAATTGAGTAACGTCTCAAACTCTGGATGCTGGGTGACTGAAGCCCCTAACAATCCTAATCTGTTTGTGACTGATAAACCTTTCTCGATAGCTGGAATTAGTGAACCTTCAAAACTTGCTGTTCTAAAAGGCAGTGTGAGATAACTTGCCATACAGAAGCGGCACATTTCTGGGCAACTTCTCACCACTTCCACCATATAAATATTTTCCCATGCGGCTTTTTCAGTCACCACTGTTGACGCCGAGAGAGTATTTCCTCGGTAAGTTTGCTTTTGCACCACAGTTGGGATGTCAACAGAGATTGGTTGAATTGACTTGACAGCGTCATCTGGTGCTAGGTATTCCACCTCATACAGACTTGGGACATAAATTCCCGGTACTTGTGCAAGCCTCGTTAGCTTTTTCTGTCTGGATGCGTTTCTGACTTCTTTATAAGCTTCAATAAAGTTGCCCAATAGGTCTTCGCCATCACCCAACAGGATCACATCAAAAAAGTCTGCAAAGGGTTCGGGGTTAGCAGTAAGTACAGGACCACCTCCAAAGACTAGAGGCTGATCATCCTCACGGGAATGTGACCAGATGGGTATAGTCAACGACTCAAGTAGGGTTAAAATGTTAACGTAGTCTAATTCCCATGACACAGAAAAGCCGAGTAGTTCTGGTTTTCTTGGAAGCTGTTCGTGAGTGTCTGTGAATAAGCGACTTATAAAAATATCAGAACGCATTGCCAAAGTTGCCCACACCACCTGATAACCAAGGCTAGTGATACCCACACTGTACTCATTAGGAAAGGCAAAAATAGTGGGAATAGCATCAGCATCGGGAATTGCAGGGGTAAATAGGAGACGTTCAGCAGTAAATAAAGAAGATGTCACTAGTGTTTGTTAGTATTAAGGTTACTTATATTAATTCTATCTATATTGAATTTTGAGCCATAAAATTATGACGTTGAAAAACAATGTAAAGCTGTTAGCTAGAATGATTGGCAAAGCATGGAGATAAATACCATACAACAGCCATAAAAAAACACCAATGCTGAAAGTGACCAGCATAGAAAAGGAAACATCTTTAGCTGATTTTGATTGCCAGGTTTTTAAGACCTGTGGTAGGAACGCAATGGTTGTTAATGCTCCCGCAACTAACCCTATAACTGTAATAAAGCTCATTAATAAATACCTAGCGCATACAATTGACACTCCCACGGCTTGAAGCCGTGGGATTCTTGGTTCAGCGAATCAACTTGTCTAACTGAGTTGCCTCAAATAGATAGAGGTCGGTTTCTCCCCAAGCGTGATGAGTTTCGGCGTGCCCCGCCGTACTTATCTCTGGACGTCGCCTAAAGGCGAGTCGCATTCATGAGGGCAGTGCGATGGGCGGGTTCCCCGACTTGTAGCAACTGCCCGTCCCACACCTTTTAGG
>Ga0070738_10003793_pt1 | contig 19121 bp, 21 predicted proteins | sample Coa_R2_2_FD_66446 | JGI IMG/M metagenome (GOLD analysis project Ga0070738, IMG submission 66446) | Surface soil microbial communities from Centralia Pennsylvania, which are recovering from an underground coalmine fire - Coalmine... | ecosystem: Environmental > Terrestrial > Soil > Unclassified ... | reverse complement strand
GATGGGCAATCCGCCCTCAACCTGGCCGCGGCCAGGTTGAGGCACATCGCCGGCACCCGCTGGTCAGCCAAGCGCTACCTGAACATGAAGCTGCTCGCGCAGCACACGCTCACCGCAGAGATCGCTTAACCGGATCGGCCACCGACCCAAAGTGCGAAAGATTCTGGACACTACCGATCGGCTGGGCGAAGACCTCGGCACCATCGAGCGCGATCTGGCCCGCCACTCCTGCGGGCCGGGCAAATTAACGGAGCCCGGCCCGGGTTATCAAACGCGTTACTGCGCCGCATCAATCTTATAGAAGCGTTGCGGCGGCGGCGATCGTTTAAAGTATTTCTGGTAGATTTTCTCGTACTCAAAGTAGTTTGACCCCGTCGTCAGCTCAGTGACGAAGCCGTCGAGAAACTGCTTCCACGTAAGCTCGCCGAGCTTATACGCAATCGCGTAGTTCTGATAGCCGTTGAACAGCTCCGGGAGGAGATACATATCGGGATCTTGCGCCGCATACCACATGCCGAGTGGAAGATCGACCTCCATTCCTTGAGCCCGCTTTGACTTGAGAGCGAGGAACTGCTGATCAACGGCTTCAAAGCTAACGATCTTCGCCTTCGACACGTATTGCTTTGCTAGGTCGATCTGCTCAGGAACCGTGAGGGTCGCGATTGTTACCGACTCGTTATTGAAATCAGCCAAATGCTTGATATTGGTGTCCTTGCGCACGAGGACTGCCATGCCGGAGTCAACATAGGGCGGGGTGAAGGCGACGCGCTTTAGCCGGTTTGGCAGGATGGTCGTGATCATAACAATCGCGTCGACTTTGTCGGTCTGCAGGGAAGACCAGCGTGCCTCGAGGCTGATCAGCTCAAACTTGACCTTGTTGGGATCGTCGAACAACGCCTCCGCCATCAATCTGCTGACGTCGATGTCGAAGCCACGTAGCTCGCCTTTTTCGTCCTTATAACCAAAGGGTGGATTCGTGCTCGAGGTGCCAATGATGAGATAACCGCGGTTCAGAATGTCCTGAAGCTTGTCCGCCTTTGCGGGGGCCAACGCCGTCGCGATGAGGATCAACGCTCCAGCAACGCTCCAGGTTAGCTTTCGGATTGCTTTTGGGTATCGCATTGAGCCCTCCCCTCTATCGCTATTCATGAATAGCCGATCGACAGTTCTCCGAGCACCTTTGGTCACGGAGTACGTTCCTCGACGAATTAATATCTCAATAGGATCACTGAGAGATGTCAATGGGTCTAGGGACCCGCCTCTACCGCGAGGCGGCCGGCTCGTGACGCGGCCTATGTCCCCGATGCGCGGCGAAGCGCGCGAGAAACCGCTGCAGCTGCTCTGACCGCGGATTGTCGAGCACCTCCGCTGGCGGCCCCGATTCGAGCACGCGGCCCTCATCGAGGAAAAAGACGCGGTCGGCAACGTCGTGCGCGAACTGGATCTCGTGTGTCACGAATACCATCGTGAGCCCGCGCTCCTTGAGGTCGGCAACGACATCGAGCACCTCGCCGACAAGCTCTGGGTCGAGGGCAGAGGTGATCTCGTCGAGGAGCAGGATGGTAGGCTCCATCGCCAAGGCGCGGGCTATCGCAATTCGTTGCTGCTGCCCTCCGGATAGGTGCGCGGGATACTGGTCCGACTTTTCGAGGAGGCCGACCTGCGTCAGGAGGCGCGTTGCGATTACCCGGGACTCCGCCTCGCTTAGATACCTGATCTGGCGCGGGCCAACCATGACGTTCTCGATCGCCGTCATGTGCGGAAAGAGATTGAATTGCTGAAACACCATACCGATTCTGGTACGCAACTCCGCCTGCTGGCGCGCGCTCCAGCGCGCGAGTTGGCCGTCCTTACCGCGATGAAAGCCGAGTGGGCGCCCGTCGAGCAGGATTTCCCCCTGCTCCCAGTCCTCAAGGAGGTTGAGGCACCGCAGGAGTGTGCTCTTTCCCGATCCGCTACGGCCGAGCAGCGCTGCGGTCTCGCCGCGGCGGATTTCAAGTGAAAGATCCTTTAGGACGGTCGTATCCGCATACGACTTGCGGAGGCCGCGCACAGAAATGATTGGATCCTGCTCCATCAGGCACTCCGGTCAGCGATGCGCGAGCGCCATCTTGCGTTCGAGCATCTTGCTCGCCCGCACTATCGTGTAGCACACGACAAAGTAGATGATCATCGCAAAGATAAAGAACTCGAAGGGTAGTACGGTGCGCATCACAATCTCGCGCGTGGCGTAGGTAAGCTCCCACACGCCGATTATTGAAACAAGCGACGTCGACTTCACCACGATCGAGCACAAGTTGAGAAGCGCGGGCACTGCGATGCGCAGAGCTTGCGGCAACACTACGATGCGCTCGACCTTAAGACGGCGCATGCCGAGCGCGAGCCCGCTGTTGATTTGGTTCTGAGGGATCGATTGCACAGCGCCACGCACGATTTCCGCTACGAAGGCAGAAAAGTAAAGGACGAGTGACATGACCGCCGTCGAGAAGGGTTCGGTCTGCACGCCGACCGCCGGGAGGAGATAATAGGAGAGGAAGATAAAGACGAGGAGAGGAATGCCGCGCACGAGCTCGATGTAACGTCGGACGAACCACCCTGCGACCGGCCCGGCGAGCGTCGACACCTCGCCGATCGCGAAACCAAGCAGGGCGGAGAAGACGACGGCCAACCCCGAGAGGACGAGCGTCTGCTGCAGCGCTTCCAGCAAGACGGGAAGGGAACGAATGATCTGGTCCATCGACGGCGACCGCTAACGCGCAATCTTGTAGCGCGCCTCAACCATCCGTCCCGCCTGGCTGATCAGCCACGCTAGCGCGAAATAGAGGGCGGCGATCGCGATGAAGGGCTCGAAGCTGGTTGCCGTCCGCTGCGAGATCACTTTGGCAGCCATAGTGAGGTCAACCTCGGCGATCGCGGCGCCGAGCGAGGTGTCCTGAAGTAGGATGACGATCGCGCCGACAAGCGACGGAAGCGCGGCGGAGAATGCTTGGGGAAGAATGACGATGCCGAATGTCTTGAGCGGAGTCATCCCCATCGCTCGTCCTGCCTCAACTTGGGCGCGTGGCACCGAGAGTATGCCGCCGCGGATGATCTCCGAGATGAAGGCGGTGTGCTGCATAACGAGGGCGAGCACCGCGCTCGTGAACGGCGGAATGGCGATGCCGACCAAGGGTAGGCCAAAATATATAAGGTAGAGGGTGATGAGGAGAGGCGTATTCCGCAGCAGCTCGACATAGGCCGATATCGCCGCCTCAACAAAGGTCACATTCGACAGCCGCACGAGGGCGAGGAGTGTTCCGAAGATGATGCTGAGCACAATCGAGATCGAAGAAAGCGCCAACGTCGTCAGCAGGCCCTGGACCAGCGTATCGACGTTGTTGGTGACCGCTGACCAGTCCATCCTCATGTAGGTAACCTCACAAACGCAATCCGAAGCTGGCGCCTAAAGGTGCGCCAGCTATATTGATATCTCAGCAACCCATGATTAACATTTTAAAAAGGGTAGTGGGAGGCTGAAAAGGAAACTATGTCGACAAACAGGCGTCCGGTCTGGCTTGAGATCGAGCTGGAAGCGGTCGAGCGCAACATCGTTGAGATCAAACGAAGAGCGGGACCGGACCGGCATCTGATCGCCTCGGTCAAGGGCAACGCTTATGGCTTCGGCGTTGTTGAGATTTCGCGCGCCGTCCTGCGCCGGGGCGCCTACGCACTCTGGACTGGCAACATCGACGAGGCCTTGCGTCTGCGCTCCGCCGGCATAGACGAAAAGATCATTATGTTCGGCGGCTATCTGCCGGAGCATATCGCGGAGCTGGTGGTGCACGATCTCATTCCCACCGTCTACGATGAACGCGGTCTCGATGCCGTCTCGGGAGCCGGCGCCGCCCGCGGGAGGCCGGTCGGAGTCTTTTTCAAGGTCGATGCCGGGCTCGGCCGGCTTGGGGTGCCGGTCGCCGACGCCCTTGAATTCATCGCGGCGGCCTCTCACCGGCCCCACCTGGTGATCGAGGGCGTTTACACACACCTACCTTTCAGCAGCACCGCCGAGCGCGACTGGGCCCTTGCGCGCTACGCAGATTTCGAAAGGCTCATTACGGGCCTCCGTCAGGTCGGGATTACGCCGCCGATCACGCAGGCCTGGGGCTCTTCTGGCGTTCTCGCCGGGTTACCAGATTGCTGTAATGCTGTTTGTGTCGGGCATCTTCTATACGGACTGAATCCGCTGAAGCCTGAGGTAGCGGGGTCCGACGGGCTTCAGCCGGCGCTCAAGGGGTTAAAAGCGTCGCTCATCCATGTCGGTCAACATGTCGGTGGCAGCGATCTTGCGATTAGCGGCGCGTACAAAATACGGAATGCGCGGAGTACCGGCGTCATCGCCTTCGGCATCGGCGACGGCATGAGGCGCGTCTTGCCGGGCCGCGAAATGGAAGCCCTGGTGCGCGGCAAGCGCGTCCCGGTCATCGGTACATCGCTTGAGCACACAGTGCTCGGGCTCGACGCCGTGGACCTGCCACAGGTCGGCGAGGAGGCCGTGCTGGTCGGATCGCAAGGGAACGAAGAGATCTGCCTCGACGACTTCGCGGAGGCGATTGGCTGCAGCCCGCTCGAGGCAATAATGTCGATTTCTGGTCGCGTCGAGGCTCGGTACGTCAACTCGGCTGATTCAATTTGGGGGTCGTTCCGCTCCTGAAGCGGAGAAGGAGGGAAAGATGGAACTCACCAAGGCGCAGATCGAGGAGTACGGAAGGAACGGCTTTCTATTTTTTCCAGGTCTGCTAAGTGCTGTTGAAATGAGCGTGCTGTCGCGCGCGGTCGAGGAGATTGCGAAAGTCGATCGGCGCGAACTCGTTCGCGAGAAGGACGGCGCGACGCCTCGCTCAATTTTCAACATGCATGCCTACAACGAGGCCTTCTCACGCCTCGTGCGGCACCCCGACATTGTGCCGCCGGTGACACAACTGCTCGGCGGGCCGTGCTACGTCTTCCAGCTCGTCCTCAATTTTAAGCGCGCCTTCACGGGCGATGCTTGGCCGTGGCATCAGGATTATCCCACCTATCATTTCGACGACGGCATGCCAAAGCCCCGGCTCGTCAACGTGCTCATCTTCATGGACGAGGTTAACGAGTTCAACGGACCTCTGATGCTTGTGCCGAGCTCGCACCTCGAGGACTATCCCCTCCCGAACATTGACACGACAAAAACGAGCTATCCCGCCCGCTGGCTACCGGAGAAGCATTTTGCACAGCTCGCGCGCGAGCGCGGTCTTGTTGCTCCTAAAGGGCCACCGGGCTCGGTCATCTTCGCCCACACTAACATCGTGCATGGGTCGGGCGCCAACATATCGCCCTACAACCGATCGATGATGTCGCTCACCATTAACGCGCTGGACAACGTGCCGACGAAGCCGTCTCGGCGACCTGATTTCATCGTGCCGTCCGACCGTACACCGCTCAAAGCGACGACCGCTGACTGCCTGACTTCGCTTGCCCAGTGATGCCGATCGTCACAGCGCCGCGCCGGCCAATGCGTGCGGATTCCCAGGGCGAGGCCACGTTCGGCCGCGCTTACTGTCGCGCTACGGGTCTGATACTCTAACGCTTGAACGACCGTTCCCAATCTTCAGCCGGCTGGCCCGAGCAATGATAGAAAGAAAGACGCACGAGGCTCTTGTAGGCGATCAATTCGGAGCTGGCGCGACGGCATATCTCGGAAGCGCCGTGCATTCTCAGGGCGCCGATCTACTCGCGTTCGCAGGTCTCGTACGGGGCTACTTGGACGCCCGCGTGCTCGATCTGGGCTGCGGAGCAGGCCATGTTGCCTTCAATGTGGCGCCGCACGCGGCGGAAGTCGTGGCCTACGACCTCTCAGCAGAGATGCTTGAGGTGGTAAAAACATCCGCTATCGAGCGGGGCCTCGGCAACATCGTTCCCAGGCAAGGGACAGCGGAGAGCTTGCCGTTTGAAGATGGCAGCTTCGACTTCGTGGTCAGCCGCTATAGCGCTCACCACTGGAGCGATTTCGATGCTGGCCTGCGTGAGGCCGCTCGCGTGCTCAAGCCGGGCGGGACTACAGCGTTCGTCGACGCCATCTCCCCAGGCCTGCCGCTCCTCGACACCTTTATACAGTCGCTCGAGGTGCTGCGCGACCCGTCGCACGTCCGTAACTACTCCAGGTCCGAATGGGAAGCGGCGCTCGTGCGCGCTGGCCTCGTTCCAGGCGCCGTGGCTGCTTATCGGATCCGGCTGGAATTTACTTCATGGGTAGAGCGCATGCGCTCGCCGCCCGTCATGATCGCTGCAATTCGCGCGCTTCAGGACACCATTTCAGCGTCAGTTCGGCATCATTTCCAAATTGGATCGGACGGAAGCTTTGACCTCGATGTCGCGTTTTTCCAAGCGAGCAAGCCGTCGCAAAGCTAGACGCCGAGGCTGGCGCGACGGCGAGTGGACAACCTGCGACCGGACATCAAGGGGCTTGTAATCAGAGGCAAATGGAAACCGCTAAAGCGCTGCCCTCCGACGGCAGATGTCGCACGGTCGAATCGTGTCGGGTCCGCCGATTAATTCAGATAGTTAGGCAACGCCTCACACGGACATGATAGTTTCTTAGGTTCCCGGTCAAGGGTGAAGAGCGCGATTAGGCGAACTGCTCGACGTTGGCGAGCAGTTTCTTGAACTGGCGGAGGCTGCACAGGACCGGAGGCGGAGCTGAGACGACGGTTGATCAGGCTCTTATCCGCGGGCATGAACCGGTGGCGAATTGTGCCCGATACGACAGCCTGCGGAGGACGACCTGTGGAACGCCATGAGATTCTCGAGCTGATGAGCAAGCTGAAGCTCGCCGGCGTGCGCACGGCCTTCGACGAGCTGATCGCGGACGGCTTGAAGCGCCAGCACCCAGTGCAGCGGTGTGATTCGGCGTGCAATGTTGACCCCCTGTGAGGGGTGATCGGCGTGCAAAATTGACCCCCTGAAGTGCGTGTGGTTGAGGCTGCCCGCTTCAGTTTTGGCACGGGTGGTCGGGGGATGTTGGTTGTTGGACGTTGCGCATGGCGTGGTACCTGCGCTCACGGTAGGCAGCATCGCTTGGGAAGCGGCCCCAGTAGCTCAAGAGTGGCTTCGCACAAAGGCCGAGGAGGCCGAAGGCGCAGGCGACCTCCTACTGATGGCGCTCTACGTGATCCTCGCTGGCGCAATCATCGGCTTCTTCGCTGGCTACGCGTCGCACCTGTTCCTGGACATGAACAGCAAGAGTGGGCTGCCGCTCATCGCCCGAGGTTGTTAGAGCACAGCACGCGGTCTCGCATATACCGTCGCCGATCTCCCCGTGACCGCGCTCTGCCGGATCGCCTGCACGCGCTGTGGACGCGTCGGAGCTTACCGCCGCGAAACGCTGGCGGCGCTCTTCGGCGACATGGCGCTGCCGGACGTGCTGATCGCGCTAGCGGTATGCGAGCACGAGGGCAATTACATCGCGCCTTGTGGCGTGGGCTATGTCGAGCCGTTGGGCGCTATGGCGCTGCGGTCACGACGGGATCAGCGCACGAGCAGCGCTTAGACACCCGATGGCGAAGGCGACAGCGCCATAGATCGCAAGGAGAACGCCCACAGTGATCCCGATCCAGTGGCGCTCATGAAACGGGACCCTGAGTGTCTCGCTCTTTCTTCGGCAAAGAGTCTCAGCTGAGTGAGATAGGCGGCAAGGAAAGCCAGGACGGATGCGATGACGCCGCTGCAATACCAGAGCAGCGCCGACGTGATCACTGGTGGGTGCGCACTTGGAGTTCGCGAGATCAGAGCCCCCACGTATGTCAGCAACGCAATCGCCGCACCACCATTGATGAGGCCCACCATCTTGAGAGCCTCGATGCACAGTGTGATGAGACCCTTGTAGGTTTCTTGGAGATGCCATCCCCACGGCGAGCCCGGAGGGGGCGCACTCGGCGGAAGGTTCGTCATCGCGATCTTTTTGTCCGGTGTGAGCCTACCGCTTCTTCGGCTTCGGCGGCCTCGGCGGTTGTCCGCCGATCACGAAGCTGGGTCCGCCCTCGACCACCTCGCAGTTCGGGTCGGCTCTCAGCCGCTTGAACAGCGTGTCCATCCGCTTGCGCGCGGCCTCGGCGCTCGTTGGCGACGGCTGATCGCGCTTCGGCGCGCTGCTCGGCGCGGGTGGGGTCGGTTTCTTCGGGTGCGGCATGGTGTCGTCCTAGATGCTCAAGATGTCCGTCGAGAGCGCTTGCTTACACGCTGCTTACATAATAGTCGGGCCGTTGAAGCGTATTTCTGATCCTGCCGGTAACTGTCTAGTTTTGCTTCTAAATTTGGTGAGCCCGCGGGGACTCGAACCCCGGACCTACTGATTAAAAGTCGCTGTTGGGCGATTTAGATGAATTACGCTCAGCGTCGCTCGGTTTCGACTTAGGCCCGTGGCTCGTGCATTTCCGCACTATTGCAAATGACATCGCTCGCACCCAATTAAGATCACGGTTGCTTCCGGCTGCTTACGGAATGCTTACGACTGAAGTGGCTCCCAAATGACCGAACCTCGCAAGGCGCTTACTCGGACCATCGTTGAAAAGACGGCAGCCAACCCAGAGCGCGACACGTTCTTGTGGGATGCGCGCTTGCCGGGCTTTGGGCTTCGCATCTACCCGAGCGGGGCGCGGCAGTACATCTTTCAGTACCGAACGAGAGACAGGCGCGAGCGCCGCGTCACCATTGGGAAGCACGGGCCGTTGAACCCGGAGCGGGCGCGGGAGATTGCCACGGACTTGTACGAGGTGGTGCGCCGCGGTGGTGACCCGGCCACCGATTGGCAGAAGGCGCGCAGCGCCCCAACGATTGCCGAGCTATGCGCCCGATACCTTGCAGAGCACGCCAAGCCGCGCAAGAAGACCAAGAGCGCGGACCATGACGCCGCAATGATCGAGCAGCACATCATTCCGGCGCTTGGCGCGAAGAAAGTGCACGCGGTCTCGCGCGCCGATGTGTCGAAGGTACACTACGCACTCCGCCGCACACCGTATCAAGCAAATCGGGTCCTGGCTCTGCTGTCCAAGATGATGAACCTTGCTGAGCAATGGGGGTTACGGCCAGACGGGACCAATCCTTGCCGGCACGTGGAACGCTTTCCAGAGAAGAAGCGGCGGCGGTTCCTGTCAGATCGCGAGTTGTGCGCTCTATCCGAAACGCTTGCCGAAGCCGAGCGGGCGCAGACCGCGGGCGCTAGCGCGATTGCGGCCGTGCGGCTCCTGCTGTTCACGGGCGCCAGAATGTCGGAAATTCTCACCCTGCGATGGGAGCACGTGGATTGGGAGCAGCACTGTCTGCGACTGCCCGACAGCAAGACCGGCGCAAAAGTAATCCACCTGAACGCCCCCGCGCGCGAAGTCCTGTCCGGGCTGGGAGCGCGGCGGACTGGCTGGGTTATCCAGGGCCGACAGCCCGATGCCCATTTGACCGATTTGGAAAAGCCTTGGCGCAAGTTCCGTTGCGAAGCTAGCGTGCGCCTATGGCTGCGGGATGAAGCGCAAGAGGTTTCGGGCTTAGTAACGCGCCTCACTGCCGAGAAACAGCGTCCACCTACCCCGGCTGAGTGCTTCGCCGCGGCAAGGGCGGCCCACATCGAGTTGCCGCCAGCGTTGCTGGACGTGCGCCTGCATGACCTGCGGCACTCGTTCGCGAGCGTCGCTGTCGCTGGCGGGCTGAGCCTGCCGCTGATCGGGGCGTTGCTCGGACACACACAACCGCAGACCACGGCCCGTTACGCGCATCTCGCGGACGACCCGTTGCGCCGGGCGGCCGATTTAGTAGGGCAGCGCATTTTGGCTGCGATAAAGGGCGGGGCAGAGCAGTCGCGCGCCGATAGCCAGGACGCGGCGCCGGACGGTCCGACGGTGGTACCCTTCCATACTGTTAGCTGACGCGCAGTATTGCGCCCGAGTGCGCTCGGGAGCGATAGCGCCTGCCGGGCCTTGAAAACAGCGCAGTTCGTTCCTACGTAAGCAGCCTTACGCGAGCAGGCCGGCGTTACACCCTGCACCCCAATCCCAGAACCGATCCAGAGCGAAGCCGCGCGCTTTCGCTGCTGGAAGATTGCATGGAGCCGGATCGCTATGCCTATTGAGACCATTCCATCGGGGGGTAAACCACCAAGCCACGTCGTCGCGGTGGCGTTTGGACCCACAGCCGAAGAACACCTGCGCCGCGGCGAGCGGGAGGCGCTGGACCGCCTCCTGCATGAAAGCGAAGTGGCGGAGCTACTCAGTGTAAAGGTCACCACCTTGAGGCGTTGGAGATGGGCGCGCAAAGGCCCCGCCTGGATCAAGGTTGGTGGCTGCGTGCGCTATCGTCGCCGCGACGTGGACGCCTTCATTGAGGCAAACCGGCAAGGTCCATACGAGACCTTGCCCCAGTTGGCGTAGTGCCGATGCGGCGCCGCACGCCAAGCACCTGCGCAAATGGTCAAATCCGCGCAGGTTCGAGCGTTCGTAAGTGCCCAGAAAGCCGAGAAGGTGGAAAACCGCCGTACAATGTAGTGTATGGGGGTTCCCCACCTGCCTCGGCTTCTCCACCCATCCCGCTCATTATTGGCTTCGATAGCGAGTGGGCACCGACTGCCGACCCAACGGTAAACCGGCTACTCTCCTACCAGTACGCCGCCCGATACGAGGGCAAGGCGTGGACGGGCATTGTCTACCCCGATGCCGATCCGCGCGCCGAGGATAAGGGCAGGGGACCTCGCTTGAGGTTCGCCGACCTGCTCGCCACGGCGATTTCGGAGGGCATCAAGCGGGGCTTTCTACGCGTTTGGCCGAAGCACCTGATTGCCGCCGCGCACTGGACCCGTGCGGACTTGGCGCACATGGCGGACTTCGCGGAGATCAAGCACGAGTTCAAGGGCGTTAAGAAAACTTATACCTCTCTGGGCCGGACGTATAAGGCACGGGCGCTCGTCGGAAAGCACATGCGCAAGTTTGCCGTCACGCTGGTCGACACTCAGCTACTCGTGCCGGGGGCGGTCAAAAAGCTCGAGAAGCTGGGCGAGCTGTACAAGTTCGCGAAGTTCGATCCTGGGACCGTGGAGGACGAGACCGGCGCCACTGTAGACGCGATAGGCCGCATGGACTTACTGCTCGCCGCTAATCGCGACTTATACGAGCGTTATGCGATCCGCGACGCCGAGATTTGCGCAGTTCATGTTGAGGCAATGATCCGGTTCGTGCGCGATGAAATGCGGTTGGGTGAAGATGTGCCAGTCACTCTCGGGGCTCTCACGGTGCAGTACGTACTGAACCTATGGAAACTGCACGGGGTTGACGTTGGCGCGGTGAACGGATTTGAGGTGATCGAAACGACCAGGTTTAATCCTAAAACGGGGAAATTTCTCACGAAGAAGGAGCGGATCCCCAAGCACCGCTATCTGGTTCATGAGCGGCTCGTGAAGTTCTGTTTCCTCGGCGGCCGAAACGAATGCTTCTGGTACGGCCCAACATCTGACATGGACCCGACGCGCTGGCCCGAGGAACTTGAACGTTACGATCTCGAGAGCCGGCGGGCGGTCATGGTGCCGATGGCCTACCGCGAATACGATCTGCAGTCCGCCTATGCGACCGCGCTGGCGTCACTCGGCATCCCCGATTACGAGCGCGCAAGGCGGACCAACGACCCTCGAGATTTTCGTGTCGATCAGCTTGGATTTGCGCGGATCAGGTTTGCTTTCCCGACGAGCACTCGGTTTCCCTGCATCGCGGTGAAGGACACTGACGGGCACGGGCTCATCTTTCCGCTGAACGGCGAGGCCTACGCGACGGCGCCCGAGATCGTCACCGCTCTCAGGCTGGGGGCGCAGATCGAAGTGATCGACGGAGTGATCGTCCCTTGGGTCGAGAATGGTGTGAAACCATTCGAGCTGGCGGTACGAGAACTATCAACACGTCGTGCTCGACACCCTCGCGGGTCGCTCCTGAACGAGATGTTTAAGCAGCTCGGCAACAGCATCTACGGCAAACTCGGTCAGGGCATTAACCCAAAGTCCTACTTCGATACAGAGCACGATACTCACGAAGAGGGCGGCCCGTGCGCGATAACGAACCCGTACCTCGCAGCTCACGTGACCGGGTTAATCCGCGCGCTGGTCAGTGAGTTAATCGCTGGCGTTCATCCGCGCTACACCGTGGTGAGCGTGACCACTGACGCGTTCATCACGAACGCACCGCTCAGCGGGTTGGACTTCTCGGGGCCGGTAGCTCGATACATGAGCATGGTCCGAGCGCGGCTCATCACCGAGCCTGAAAGTGTGGGTGCACGTATCGGGGCTGATTTGCTGGAGCAGAAATACGTGGCGCGGCAATTGCTGCCTTGGCGCAACAAGGGCGTGGCGACAATCAAACCTGCCGTGGGGGTGGATGGCGAGGAACTGAAACCCAAGCTGGCGCAGGGAGGGATGAGAGCCGCCGAAGATGCGCCCGATCAGAACGCGTGGTTCTGTCGAACGATGCTCGACCGCCGTTATGAGACCACGTGGGAAAGCCGCGAGCCTCTACCGTTCCCCCTCGCGCACCAATATGACGCAGATCACTTCTTTCGGCGGCGACTAAGCCGCGTGAATTTTGAGTTCGACCTTAAACGGCGGCTCGTTGATCCGTCGCCGTCTTTCGTCTGTGCTCCGGGAGACCCCGACCGCATCGTACAACAGGTTTCGTGCAATACGGTGCCTTGGGAAACCATCGAGGAGTTCCAGCGCGCACGCAAACTGTCCGACCAATGGCACCACAAGCAAAAACGGCAGATGCGAACTGTCGCCGATTATGAGGATTGGCAAGAGTATCTCGCGGGCGACAGCGCGGCCAACGCCGGAGTAAATCGGCGCGGAGGCATCGTCCGCCAGGCGCACCGCATGTTCCTGCGAGCATACGTGATGCAGGAATGGGGCTTGCCGGGCAGGGACTATGAGGGGGCCGCCAACGCGCTCACCGCGCTTGGGTACCCCACAAGTGTGCAGCAATTGAAAGACGCGAAGCGTTCCAAAAGAAAGTTGGCAGAGCGCGCCATACCGGCCGCCGCTCCAGGCGTCCGGGACTTTGTGCGGGCCATTTTGACGGTCTGGCCGGAGTTTCAATGGTGGCGGCTACTGTGCTCGGCGATAGGTACCGAAGAACGCGACAATCTTAGCTTTGCTCTAGGTAATGAGGCTGGGCAGGGGCTCGACCGTGATCATCAAGTCGAGCGTCTTCACCGTGAAGACTCGGCCGTCTGTGTCTCGGACAACGGGACCCAGCGCGTCAGCCGTTCGGCGCCAACCTAGCCCAGCAAGGACAGCAAACACCGGAATGCCACCGAGGCGAACACCCTCCGTCCTGAGGGCAGCAAATCGCGCCGCCTTGTCTCGCGCGGTCCCACCATCATTCGCTTGCTTGCATTCGAGGATGGCTCTAAGTGACCCGTCCTTATCTTGAATTACAAAATCAGGAGCGGGCTTCACTGTAAGTCCGAATTGCCGTGAGATCTTCGATTGTGTGCTCGGTCCCGTCCTCATGAACGGAATGTGCTTCGCGGTGAATAGGGCCTCTACGGCGTTCTCGAGGATGTTTCCCCGAGCGCCTGACGTGGCGTCCAATAACTGGCGGAAAGCGCCTCCGTAATGGCGCTGGTGGAGGAACACTGGGAGCGGCACATTCTCCACGGCGTATTTGCGGACCGTATCCCAACCCGCCGCGGTGTCCGGCTTCGTGATCTTGCTCCGAACGTCCCCAAACCGCTTCGCGAAAAGGACGCCTCGCATAGCTTGGTCGATTACGGACGCGGCAACCATCGGAGCCGAGCTCGCGGCTGCCTTGCCGCTCTCAATAGATTTCACCGACCCGTTTGACAGCGGCCGCTCATTCAATTGCGTCGCGGCGATCACGCTTGAGGCAGCAAACTCCTGTGTTGTGAAGCCCAGCAGAAGGCGGAAAATCCGCAACGTCTCGGGCGCCGCGGCAATCGTTCTCGCCAAGTCGGCCGCCGTCACATTGAGAAAGCCCTCGGTCAAGCTATGCGCCGCTTTATAAGCGTGCTCTATCGCCGAAAGTTCGTACTCGTCGCGCCAGTGGATGTAGGCGAAATCGGGTTCTAGGTCGCGCACGTACGCACTGTCTGCAATCTGCGCATAGACGCGTTGATGACGGGCTTTACCGAACCGTTCGGGCACGGTACGCACGAGCGCAACCCGCCGGTTCCAATTCTTCTCGGTAGAAATTGAGTCGACTAAGGCGACGATTTCTTCGTCGTCGGCCACCTCAGCGCCCTGTTTGGAAACGCGACGGCACGGCGGCCGCGTATTTTGGGTCTATTTCGATTGCCAACCAGCGGCGGCCAAGCTGTTCCGCCGCGAGCGCGCTGGTACCAGTCCCCGCAAAAGGATCAACGACCATCTGGCCGCGGGTGGTCAACAGTTTGATAAAGAAGCGCGGGAGTTCCAGCGGGAAGCGGGCGGGGTGCTTCACTGGATTAGGACTAAACTCGGGCTCGAGGTGCAAGAGCGTCGAGGGGCGCACCATATCCGGCCCGGCCTGCACACGCTTTCGCCCTTGCCCTGATGGCGCGTTCACTCTGACGTAGTTGTGCGCCAACTTCTTCCGCCGCTCGCGATCTTTGGCATCCCATCTTGCCGGCGAGAGACATTGTTCTGGGAAGAACTGCCAGTTAGGTCCTTTAGAAAATTGGAAACAATACTCGACGGCGTCCTTTAGGAAGCGGTTGAACCGACCCGGTGGTGGTGATGGCTTGCCCCAAATGAAATCCTCGCAAAACAGAAATCCCTGATCACGGAGCCAGAAAACCAACTCGTATTGTAGCGTTCCGCGCTCGTCGCCGTGGCGCTTCGACCGGTAGTTCAGCACAAAGCTACCGGTCGGCTTCAACACTCGAAGAACCTCGGCGCTCACCGCCAAGAAGGTCTGCGCGTACCAGTCGCGCTGATACTTCTCTCCGTTACCGTACTTTGATTGACCGTCGTAAGGCGGGGACGTGATTACAAGGTCAACGCTCTCGTCCGGCACGCCCCGTAAGGCGGCGAGGCAGTTGTCGACGACAAGTTCACCTAGGGCCGTCGAAAACACGGCTTTGGCCGAGCGAGGCAGGTCGAATACGTCTCGGCGCACTCGTCCAGTTCCGGGACGGGTGCGCTCGGTGCTCGTTCCGCTGCTACTGTCTGTCGCCCGATCAGTCACAAGCTGATGCCAACACGCGACTCGGGACCGGGTCAATGGGCGACGGCATTCTATCCACAGACTTCGGCTTCCGAGAACGCCCAGCAAGCGGTGTGACTTAGGCTCGTCGGCCGCGCGCTCTGCGCTGATGCTCCTTGCGCCGGAGAGTAAGTAAGCATTCCAGTTGGCAGACGGCCAACTCAAGATCGGCCATGCTCAGGTTACTTACGACCGCGCCGATCTTCCCAATCGAGCGCCCGCGTTGTGACTGCACTGGCGACCTACCGTCCGACAGGAGCACGTCGTTTGGCGTGACCGCCAGCACTTCGCATATCCGCACCAGCGTCGCAAGGTTCGGCTCTCGCTCTCCCGTCACATAGTAACCGTATCGGCGCTCACTGAGGCCGGCACGGCGCGCCACCTCAGCGTCCGTGAGATCAAGTTCTCGCGCTCGGTCTCGTATCCGCTTTGCAAATAGCTGCATCGGAACAATCTGTTCATCAGCAGCGACGTAAGGTCTAGGAAGGTTGTGGTCGGCATAATCAGACTGTAATGTTCCTGAACTTGTGGTGAGGCGCATCATGTCAGGCGAGTTTGCAAACCTCATACTGTTCGGGATTGGGCTAGGGCTGGGATTTCTCTCGAACACTCGATTGTGGGCGCCCCTCATCTACGGCTTTCCCAGATCACTCTACTGGGCCTTGCGTGGCTGGGCTCGGTGGCGCGGCGCCCTTCGTTATCTGCTGACGTGTGCGGCGTGGTTCATCCTGCTGTCAGCCGGGTTTACTGCTCTGGCACTTAAATGGCCCGCCACCTATCAGCTCGTGGATGGCAGTAGAGGATTCGCATTAGGCGCGCTCTGTGCAACTGGCGTCGGCCTGTTCAGTGCATTATCGGCTCGTGGTCGATCAAGCCTCGGGGCCGACTTTAATCAGTTTATGCGGCCGTATCTGACTGGGCTGGGAAAAGCACGACTGCTGACTGTTGGCGAGGTTGAAAAATCAGCAGGTATCGATGGCGGAACTCATTTGCGCGGCCTTATACCGACGCCAGAAGAAGCCCGTGCCATGCTGAGCGTGACCAAAGACACGTGGGACGTTATCGCCGGCTACGGGAATTTCATGGAGCAGCTTGAGAAGGAGAAAACTGAGGGTCGGCCACGCTTTCCCTACCCTGTCTCGCGGCTCCCGTTCTCAAAGGAGCGCATCAAGCGTGCTCTGCACGAGCTACTGGGCAAAACGACAGACAAGGAGTTCGTGAAATCATTGGAGACGGGGCTCATGTACCTGAACTTCGCGATGGACGATGCGGAGTACGATGACTACCAGCACCGTCGCGGCGCGTTCGCGCCGAATTCTGCTCCTAGCCCGGCTCCTAGCCCAGAGCATCAGTCAGGGTGAGACGCGCGGTTTTGGCGTCCGGGTATTTCCGGGTCCTCATTCGCGGTGGGTCCCATCCGCTCGAAGGGGAAAGCCCCCGTGGTTGCGCGCCGGGACCTACCACGTGCGCTCTAAGCGTCGTCGGGCCGGTTGGGGGGACCCTCCGGTGTACCCGGCGAGCGCCATAGGACGGCCGCGCAGCGTAACAGCGGCGCGAGCCAAACGAGAATTAGGTTCGGGAGGGTGCGAAAGCCTGCCCGCTACGCGCGCCCGGTGGTGCTCCGATTTGCGCTTTCCGCATTCAGTCTCGCGCCCATATCGGCCGCCGCGCTCGCCGGAAGCGCAAACGTGTAAGGCACACCCTGCGGCGTAACGAGCCGCAGCAAAACTCGATCTGCCCACGGATCGCGCTGCACCAGATACTGCGCCACGTCTTCCGCTGCTGTGGTCTGCGCATTTGCCTCGCCCTTTTCGAGGCGCGCTTCCCGTATCCCGTGGACCATGCGCCCGAGCCCGGCGATGATCTGCTCCGCGACACCAATCTTTGCGACGAAGCTGAACGCCTTTCGCTCGGCTGTTGCGAGCGCGAAGGACACTTCCTGCCGCTCCGGGTCCACCGCGCCGTTGGGTATTCCCACGACGCGCATCGCTTTCGGCATGTTTCGCCCTCTATGTCTTTGGCACGACAAACGACGAGATCGCCGGGTGCGGCTCTCCGAACTCGAACGTGACCCAGTGGTCGTCGTCCTCGGTACCCGGCTCGACTGCGATGCTCTGGATCATGCGCCCCTGTAACAGGAAGCGCGCGAAAGGGCTCAAGTTCCGTGGTCCTCCCGCTGCGCTCTGGTCCCACCCGTGCAACTCATTGAACCGTTCAGGTGTGAGTTCTCCCGCGAGCAATTCCGCCAGCTCTCGTGCTGAGATCGTTACGCGGGTTCCGCCCATCTTGTGCCCTCCGTGATGCCCAAGCCGGTACCCGGGCTCTCGCGTCTGAATGTGGGAGTTGGCTGGATCGAGCACCGGCTCGGGAAAGCGGCGCAGCGCCATCTCGAACACATTGAGAAGCCAATCCGGCTCCTTATTCGACGGAGTAGCCCTATAGAGATAAGGCTTCAATACCAGAGGGCTCGCGGATTGCGAGAGACTGGTCCTCTCCGCGCTGATCAGCAGAACGAAATGCACGTCTGGATGCTCACGGAAAAATTCGCGAATGATGTCCTCGACCCGATAGGTGCCCGGCGCGTAGTGGCGAGCGTTGATGAGAGCGCATCCCGCATCACAGACGATCAAGCCGGATAGAGTGTCGGTAGGTACGTACTGGAGCTGGCGTTGGTATTTCTCCTCCAGCTTATTCCACAAAGGGTTCCGTCGAAGGGAGGTTGCTGTGTGGTATGCGCCATAGCTGCCACTCATGTACAACTGTGACGCATTGTAACCGACCGAGAAGGAGACATTACCCTGCACGACTTTGAGGGTGCGGTGTGACAGCCCGCGCTCTTTGATCTCTCTCAGACCAGGCCCGACGTGCGTTCGCAAGAAGACCGCCATGTGATCGCGTGGCGGCAATCGCAGCGTCCTTTTAGCGTTGGGGTACTGCCCATCTGTATATTCGTCGATGCGATAGTCCAAATGATTTGGATTGAGACCGATTTCTTCGGCCAGTCGAGCCAAGTTCTCGGAGAAGGAGCGCACCGGATTTGCGTCGTCCAGCGCGCTGTCAGACACGATGGTGATGTCCGCAATGAACTTGCGCTCGGCGTTCGCCGGGTCACGAAATGCCACGTCAGGTTTGCGGCCGTTTGGCAGAGCTATCTCGTGCTCAACGAACCCGACGTGGCTCAGTCCTTCCAGTACGACTACCTCCCAGCTTGTCGCGAGCCGATCTACGCCAACTCGATTGAGCCGTCGTACCCACTCTTCAAGTTGAGCCCGAGAAAGCACGCGCCGCTGGGCGATGCTGTTGAGACACTGCTGTATGGCAGGACGCGAGAATACAAACATGCGCGAGCTATACCACGCGCCGGTTCCGTTTGGGTCCTCCTAGCCGCGGATGGGACCCATTTCCCTGGGAGGAAAGCCCGGTCGGACGCTGGGACCCACGTGCACGCTGAGCCTCGTCAGGCCGGCTTGGGGGAAACCCTCCCGGTGTACAGGGCGGGCACGGTAGGTGCGCGGCGCGAGGTGGCGTTGGGGCGTCCGACGAGCAGAGGGGTCCATGAGCGCGCGGGCGTTGCGTTCGGGCGTAGTGGGGGCTTCGGCAGTCTACCCGTGCAGGCTCAAGCCAGTCGCAGGCGTCGCGCGCGCGCGTGGCGGGAGCGCGGAGGAACGCCAGACCGGCAGAAATCCGCGCGGGTCGGGGACCCTGCTGAGAACGCGTGGGGCACGGCCGCGCTTACGGGGTGCTTACGGTATGCTACCCGTTTCGAGGGCGCTTTTGATAAGTGCTTGATCAGAATGGTGAGCCCGGAGGGACTCGAACCCTCGACCTACTGATTAAAAGTCAGTTGCTCTACCGCCTGAGCTACGGGCTCACGGGGTCGTGCGGGCAGGG
>Ga0070738_10003792_pt1 | contig 19126 bp, 18 predicted proteins | sample Coa_R2_2_FD_66446 | JGI IMG/M metagenome (GOLD analysis project Ga0070738, IMG submission 66446) | Surface soil microbial communities from Centralia Pennsylvania, which are recovering from an underground coalmine fire - Coalmine... | ecosystem: Environmental > Terrestrial > Soil > Unclassified ... | reverse complement strand
TTGTTGCCGGCCATGCCGCCAAGCGTGCATTGCGCCGAGGTCGAGACGTCGACCGGATACCAGAGGCCGTGCGGCTTGAGCCAGGCGTTGAGCTGGTCGAGCACGACGCCCGGCTGAACCGTCACCTCGGCGCGCTCTTTGTCGAAGCCCACGACGTTGCGCATGTATTTCGAGAAATCGACCACCAGCGCCTGCCCGACCGTCTGGCCGCACTGCGACGTGCCGGCGCCGCGCGGCAGGATCGCCGCCTTGGCGTCGCGCGCGACATCGAGGGCAACCGCGAGGTCCGTCTCATCGCGCGGAACGACGATGCCGACCGGCTCGACCTGGTAGATCGAGGCGTCGGTCGAATAGCGGCCGCGCGAGGCACGATCGAACAGAACGTCGCCTTTGACGGCGCGGCGAAGGGTTTGTTCCAACGGGGTCACAGCGGCTACAATACCCAAATGCGACTGAATTCCCATCCGAGCGGACGCCATTTCCTGCAGATTCCCGGGCCGACCAACGTGCCCGACCGCATCCTGCGGGCGATGGACTATCCGACCATCGACCACCGCGGCCCCGAATTCAACGCGCTCGCCAAGAAGGTGCTGCGCTCGGTGCGACAGGTCTTCCAGACAAAGCAGCCGGTGATCGTCTATCCGGCGTCGGGCACGGGCGCGTGGGAAGCCGCTCTCGTCAATACGCTCAATTCCGGCGACTTGGTGCTGATGTGGGAGACCGGCCACTTCGCCTCGCTGTGGAAGAAGATGGCGGACCGGCTCGGCATCAAGTCGGAGTTCATGGGCGGCGACTGGCGCAAGCCGGCCGACCCGGCCGCGATCGAGAAGCGCCTGAAGGAAGATGCCGGCCACACGATCAAGGCCGTGTGCATCGTCCACAACGAGACGTCGACCGGCGTAGTGAGCAACATCGGCGCCATCCGCCGCGCCATCGATGCCGCGAAGCACCCGGCCCTGCTGCTGGTCGACACGATCTCCTCGCTGGGCTCGATCGACTATCGTCATGACGCCTGGGGCGTCGACGTCACGGTCGCCGGCTCGCAGAAGGGCCTGATGCTGCCGCCCGGCCTCTCGTTCAATGCGGTGAGCGAGAAGGCGCTGGCGGCGTCGAAATCATCGAAGATGCCGAGATCGTTCTGGAACTGGGAGGAGATGCTCAATTCCAACGCCAACGGCTGGTTCCCCTACACGCCCGCTACCAACCTGATCTACGGCCTAAACGAGGCCTGCGACATGCTGCTGGAGGAAGGCCTCGACGCGGTGTTCGCCCGTCATGCACGCCATGCCGAGGCGACGCGCACGGCGGTGAACGCCTGGGGGCTCGAGATCCTGTGCAACGACCCGCAGGCATACTCCGGCTCCCTCACCGCCATCGTCATGCCGGAAGGCCATGACGCCGATGCCTTCCGCAAGGTGGCGCTGGAGAACTTCAACCTGTCGCTTGGCCAGGGCCTCTCCAAGGTCGCCGGCAAGGTGTTCCGCATCGGCCATCTCGGCGACTTCAACGATCTGATGCTGATGGGCACGCTGTCGGGCGTCGAGATGGCGCTCGGCCTCGCCAAGGTGCCGCACAAGACCGGCGGCGTGCAGGCGGCGCTCACCTATCTGCGCGACACCGCACCCGGCGCGCGCCGGCCCTGACCGTGCCGATGCGTCTTTACGTGACGCCGGCCTCGCCCTGGGTCCGGCGGGTCCGCGTGTGCATCCTCGAGCTCGGCATCGAGGACCGCTTCGAATACGTGCAGACCAGATGGCCGCATGGCTGGGGCACGCAGACCGTCGCGCCCTCGTCCGAGTTCGTCGCCGACACCGCCCGCGGCGCATTCCCGTGCTCGTCACGCCGGACTTCACGCTCACCGAGTCCCACGCGATTTGCGACTACCTCAACGGCGAGTTGGCCAACTACCGGCTGCTCGCGCGGGACGGCGCGGCACGCTGGAAGGCGCTGGCGGCGATCTCGCTCGCCAACGCGACGATCGAAGCGCAGATCGCCCGCCGCGCCGAGCTGCTGCGCGGCGAGGTCGATCGCTCGGACGATTTCATCGCCAAGATGCGCGAGCGCCAGATGCGCTGCCTGGCGGCCCTGGAAAAGGATCACCTGCCGGCATTCGGAACGGCTTTCGGCCTGGCACAGATCACGACGGCCGTGGCCTGCGGCTATGACGACTGGCGCTACGGGCCGGGCTGGCGCCAAGCCGCGCCCAAGCTGGCCGCCTGGTATGACAAAGCGGCCGAACGTCCGTCCATGAAGGCCACCGAGCCCGCCGAGACGCCCCAGCATTGAGACGATCTCCGGGAGTCTCACCCGCCTGAGACGCCTCGGATGCCGATGGCACAAGGCTTTTAGCGCCGAGTCTCACGAAACAGCCCCACCCCCCTGGTGAGACACCCTGAGACGCCTGAGACAGGTGAGACGGCTGAGACACCTTTACTGCAAATTGTTTTGCGGCGCGTCGGCCCCTCGAAACACGAAACGGCCGCAACCATTTATTCATGTGTTAGCAACCGAACAGAGAAGCCCGGCGTTGGTCGGTCAGTTAATTGCCAGCAGCGTAGGTATGACCGAACCGGACGACGGGCTCGGACGCAACGAACTGGATACCTCGCAAGTCGCTTCGGCGACCGATGACGCTCGGCTGGCCCGCCTCGAGGAACAAGAGCGAATCTGGCTTCTCTGGGTATCGCGGCTGCACGAGCATCACGCACGTGCTGGCACCGAGGAGAGTCGCATCGTTCTCGAGATCGCCAAGCGACGCTGGCTGGCCGCCAAAACCGCCCTCGCCAATTACCTGGCACGACAACACTGATCCCGCCCTTTCGGTTATCTTGCCGCCATGGAGCGGGAGGAAAGGCCGCGCCGCGCGATGAGGCTCGGCGTGTTCGTGCAGACGCCGGGACACCATGTGGCGGGCTGGCGTCATCCCGACGCGGTGACCGAGGGCTGGCCCAATTTCGCGCTGATGCAGCATATCGCGGCCACCGCCGAGGCCGCCAGGTTCGACATGTTCTTCCTGGGCGATGGCTTCGCGACGGGCTACGCCGAGCATCCCTCGACGATCGGCAAGTTCGAGCCGATGACGCTGCTGGCGGCTCTTGCCATGACGACCAAGCATCTCGGCCTCGCCGCCACAGGCTCGACGACCTACGCCGAGCCCTATCACGTGGCGCGCAGCTTTGCCTCGCTCGATCATCTCTCCGGCGGCCGCGCGGCATGGAACGTCGTGACGACTGCCTATGCCAAGTCGTCGGCCGTCTTCGGCCGGCCGCACCCGCCGCATGCCGAGCGCTATGCCATGGCCGAGGAGTTCGTCGAGGCCTGCCGGTTGCTGTGGGACAGCTGGGACGACGATGCCTTCATCGGCGACAAGGCCAGTGGCCTGTTCGTGCGGCCGGGCAGCCTTCACATCCCGAACTTTCGAGGCAAGTACTTTGCGGTCGAAGGCGGCCTCAACGTGCCGCGCTGCCCGCAGGGCCACCCGGTGCTGATCCAGGCCGGTTCATCGGGACCAGGCCAGGCGCTGGCGGCGCGCATCGCCGATGTGGTGTTCACCGCCCAGAACGATCTCAGCGAGGCGCTGGCTTTCTACAAGGGCCTGAAGGCCCAGGCCGCGGGCTTCGGGCGCGATCCCGCCGGCGTCCTGGTGATGCCGGGCGTCTTTCCCGTCGTCGGCAGGACCGAGAAGGAGGCGCAGGACATCTTCGCCGACCTCAACTCGCGTATCGACACCACGCCGCAGGCGCTAACAGTGCTGTCGGATCGGCTCGGCACCGACATGTCGATCTATCCGCTCGACGAGCCCCTGCCATCGCTGCCGGAGACCGAACACCTCAAGAGCCGCGCCGCACTGCTGATCGAGATGGCGCGACGCGACAGGCTCACTCTACGTCAGCTCTTCCACCGCGTGGCCGCCGCGCGCGGGCATCTGCTGCTGGTCGGCACCGGCCGGCAAATTGCCGACGAGCTCCAACGCTGGTTCGAGGCCGGCGCGGCCGACGGCTTCAACGTCATGCCGCCGTTCTTCCCCGGTCAGTTCGATGCCTTCGCCAGCGAAGTTGTGCCCATCCTGCAGGAGCGCGGACTGGTGCGGGCCGAGTACAAAGGCGCGACGCTGCGGGAAAATCTTGGATTGAGGCGACCAGCCGACCGCCGGGCGGCGCTCTAGGCCGCGCGCTGCAAGGTCTCGATCGTCTTGCCGATTCGCGCCAGCGAGCCGTTGGCGATCTGAAGCGCGGCCGCCCAGCGTTCGCGACGATCGTAGACATCGCGATCGAGCGCCTGGCAGGCGGCGGCGAAGCTCTGGTTGGCGTCGGCCGCTGCGCTCTTGCCGGTCTGCAACACACGACTGACATCGACCGGATCGAGGATACTGCTCGGGGCCAGCGCGTCCACCGCCCGCTCCACACCCGCTGCGGCGGCGCGCAATGCCGCGAGATCGGCCGGCCGACCGTTGATGTCGTTGCCCGAGACGAACTGCAGCATGCTGATGAAACGCTGGACTTCGAGCGACACCGCATAAAGGCCGATGCAGGCGTTGGCGATCGGCCGCCTCAGGACCCGGCGCTGGGCCTGCTGGCGATTGGAGATCGCAGCGCCCATCGTGAGACCGAAGACGACAAAGATGGCGAACACGGCGAAACAGGCGGCCGGGTTGGCGCGAATCGCGGTGAAGCGGCCTTGGGTGACGCAAATCGCCAAGCCCGCGAGCACGCCGAAATCGGCCCACAACAGGCCCATCAGCCATGGCACCGGTCCGACGAAAAACCTGCGCTCAGTCATCACACCCGAGATCCCTTCCCCGCAACGATGTTAGCACTGCCAGTGCGGCAAGTGAACAGAGCTATAAAAGCCTTTTGTTTCAAAGATTTTATCACGATCCACAGTGTTGCCGAGGGCCCTTGTGCCCAAGGTGGGGAGTCCTGATATAAGCAAGTCGAGGGGCCGGTGTGGGCGGAGCAGTCGCCAACCCGGTCAGATCCGGAAGGAAGCAGCCGTAACGAATTCGCTTCGGGTCATGCCGGTCTCTCACCCGTAATCTCCGCGCGCGCCGCCGCGGCGACCGGGCGGCCCAGGCGCGACGACCGCCGGGCCTTAAGGGGCCACGGCGCACTCTGGGTCGGGACGCTCGCCAATGCCGGAAGCCAAGGAATCGCTTCCCTATCGGGTCCTCGCCCGTAAATACCGCCCTGTCGATTTCACCACCCTGGTCGGGCAGGAGGCGATGGTCCGCACCCTGCGCAACGCCATCGCCTCGGGCCGCATTGCGCACGCCTTCATGCTCACCGGCGTCCGCGGCGTCGGCAAGACCACGACCGCTCGCATCATCGCCCGGGCCCTGAACTGCGTCGGGCCCGACGGCAAGGGCGGACCGACCGTCGATCCTTGCGGCGTCTGCGAGAACTGCACGGCGATCACCGAGGATCGGCATGTCGACGTGATCGAGATGGACGCCGCCTCGCGCACCGGCATCGACGACGTGCGCGAGCTGATCGAGGGCGTGCGCTACCGCCCGGTCTCGGCGCGGTACAAGGTCTACATCATCGACGAAGTGCACATGCTGTCGGAGAAGGCGTTCAACGCCCTGCTCAAGACGCTGGAGGAGCCGCCGCCGCATGTGAAGTTCCTGTTCGCCACCACCGAGATCCGCAAGGTGCCCGTGACCGTGCTGTCGCGCTGCCAGCGCTTCGACCTGAAGCGTGTGCCGCTCGATGTGCTGGTCGCCCATTTCGGCAAGATCGCCGAAGCGGAAAAAGTCGAGATCTCGCCCGAGGCGCTGGCGCTGCTCGCCCGCGCCGCCGACGGCTCGGTGCGTGACGGTCTTTCCATGCTCGACCAGGCGATCGCCCATGGCGGCGGCGTGGTCGATGCCGCCCAAGTGCGCGACATGCTGGGCCTCGCCGACCGCAGCCGCGTCCTCGAGCTGTTCGAGAAGACGATGAAGGGCGATGCGCCGGCCATGGTCGGGCTGCTGGGCGAGATGCACGATTCGGGCGCCGACCCGGTCGTCGTCCTGCAGGACCTCCTCGAGATCACGCAGTGGGTGACGCGCCTCAAGGTGGCGCCCGAGGCCGGCGCCGGCGTGGCCGACAGCGAACGCACGCAGGGCATGGCGATGGCGCAGAAGCTATCGATGGCGTCGCTGACCCGCGCCTGGTCGCTGCTGCTGAAGGGCCTGCAGGAGACGCTGTCGGCCCCTTCGCCGCTGCGCGCGGCCGAAATGGCGCTGATCCGGCTCTGCTATGCGGCGGATCTGCCCTCGCCGTCCGATGCCATCAAGGCGTTGCAGAATGGCGGCGCGCCGGCCGGCGCCGGCGCTCCTGCCCCGGCACCGCGCGGCGGCGGTGGAGGTGGCGGCGCGGCCGCCCGCGCTGCCGCCCAGCCGGCCTCCGCGGTGGCACCCCAGCCCGCACAGGCAGCGCCCAATCCCAGGAACTTCACCGAGGTGGTGGCGCTCTTCGAAGCCCGTCGTGAAGCGCGGCTGGTGCACCACCTGATGCATCACGTGCACGAAGTGCGTTGCGAGCCCGGCTTGATCGAATTCCGGCCCGAGCCGAAGGCGCCGCCCGATCTCGCGCCCCGCCTCAGCGATCTGCTGAGCCAGTGGACGGGCCGACGCTGGATCGCCTCGGTCTCCTCCGACGCCGGCAAGCCCACGCTTGCCGAGCAGAAGGCGACCAAGGCCGACGACCTGCGCGCCAGCGCCGAGGCCAACCCGCTGGTGCAGGCGATCCTGAAGACGTTTCCAGGCGCCAGGCTCGACGGCGTGAAGCGCCGCGGCGAGCAGGCATCGATGGTGGCGGGGCTCGGCGAGGAGCCGCCGCCGGCCGAAGACTACCCGCTGGACGACGACATTCCCGAAAGCGAATTCTGATGTTCGACAAGCTGAAGGATCTCGGCGGCCTGATGCAGCAGGCCCAGGCGATGCAGCAGAAGATGCAGGAGCTGCAGGCGCAGCTCGAGCGCATGGAAATCATCGGCAGCTCGGGTGCCGGCATGGTCAAGGTCACGGTCAACGGCAAGGGCGAGACGCGCCGGCTGGAGATCGATCCGTCGCTCTTCAAGCCCGAGGAAAAGGGCGTGGTCGAGGACCTGATCGTCGCCGCCTGCAACGACGCGCGCGGCAAGGTCGAGCAGACCGTGCAGGAGCAGATGAGCTCGATCACCGGCGGCCTGCCGCTGCCGCCGGGCTTCAAGCTCTAGCGTCGGATGAACGGCACGGAAATCGAGCGGCTGATCCAGCTCCTGGGACGCCTGCCGGGGCTCGGCCCGCGCTCGGCGCGGCGCGTCGCGTTGCAGCTCCTGAAGAAGCGCGAGACCCTGATGTTGCCGCTGAGCGGCGCCTTGGCCGATGCCGCGCGCGCCATCAAGCCGTGCTCGACCTGCGGCAATCTCGACACGGTCGACCCCTGCTCGATCTGCAGCGATCCGCGTCGCGATGCCGGCATGATCTGCGTCGTCGAGGATGTCGGCGATCTGTGGGCGATGGAACGCGGCAGGATCTTCTCCGGGCGCTATCACGTGCTGGGCGGCACCCTGTCGGCGCTCGACGGCGTCGGCCCCGACGAACTCAACATCGCGAGCCTCGTCCGCCGCGTGACGGAGGGCGGCGTGCGCGAGGTGATCGTGGCCACCAACGCCACGGTCGACGGACAGACCACGGCGCACTACCTGGCCGAACGGCTGGCCGCGTCGAAGGTGCCGCTGACCCGCCTCGCCCATGGCGTGCCGGTCGGCGGCGAGCTCGACTGGCTGGACGACGGCACGCTGGCCACGGCACTGAAGGCGCGACGGGCGCTCTAGCGGCATGGATCCGCTTGCCGCCACCGCGATCGCGCTGGGCGCCGGCTGGGCAAGCGGTCTCAATACCTACGCCGTCCTGCTGGTGCTGGGGGCGGCCCAGGCGCTCGGCCTGGTCACGCTGCCGCACGATCTACAGGCGCTCGGCTCGCCATGGGTGATGACGGTCGCTGCGTTGCTGTTCGCGCTCAATTTTTTCGCCGACAAGATCCCCTATGTCGACAGCGTCAATGACGGCCTGCATACCTTCGTGCGCGTGCCCGCCGGCGCGTTGCTGGCGTTCGGCGCCGGCGATCAGTTCGGCCCCGAGGCCGCGATCATCCTCGGATTGCTGGGCGGCACGCTGGCCACGGGCAGTCACCTCGCCAAGACCGGCTCGCGCGCCCTGATCAACACCAGCCCGGAGCCATTCAGCAATATTGCCGCCTCGCTCGTCACCGACATGACGGTCCTCGGCGGTCTCGTCCTGGCACTCACCCATCCGGCCGCCTTCCTCTGCCTCCTCGCGCTGTTCGTCGCCCTGCTGTGCTGGATGTTGCCGCGGCTGGTGCGACTCGCGCTGGTTCCCTTTCGCCGGCTGTGGCGCTAGACTGCCTGATCAGTCGTCATGTTCATCCGCCAGAACATCCAGACCCTGCGGTTCTTCCGCACGACGCCGGCAATGCGTTGCCCGTACCTGCCGCATCGGCTGGAAACCAAGCTTGTGACCGAGCTGTCGGGCCCGGATGCCATCTCCCAGCACGACACGCTCACCGACGCGGGGTTCAGGCGGTCTCACCACTTCGTGTACAAGCCGCTGTGCGAGGGTTGTCGCTCCTGCGTGCCGGTCCGCATCCGGGTGCGGGACTTCGAGCCCAACCGGGTGCAGCGCAGGGTCCTGCGGCGCAACGAACACGTCCATGTCGTGGAGACCCAGCCGCTGGCCACTGGCGAGCAGTATGCGCTTTTCTCACGCTACGTGCTCGCGCGGCATCGCGATGGCGACATGGCCGACATGGATTTCGACGACTACCGGGCGATGGTCGAGGAGAGCCCGGTCGAAACGGCGATCATCGAGTTTCGCGACGATTCGGCCGAGGGCCGGCTGATCGGTGCGTGCCTGGTCGACTGGCTGTCGAGCGGGGTGTCGGCGGTCTACAGCTTCTTCGACCCGCAGCACGAACGGCGCAGCCTCGGCACCTACATGATCCTCTGGCTGGCCGAGGCGGCCGCGCGCCGCGGGCTGCCCTATGTCTATCTCGGCTACTGGATCGCCGATTCGGCCAAAATGGCCTACAAGCGGGCCTTCCGGCCGCTGGAATTCTTCGGACCCGAAGGGTGGATGGAACTGCCCACCGTCTAGGCAGGTCGCGGCCGTGTAGCGACTTGACGCACGTTATTCCGTAACAGAAATGACCCGGGACCTAGCGCGGTCTGAAAGACCGCGATATGAGGTCATGCCCGTCGGCAACGACTGGCCAATTAGACAATGTCTCGCATCAGGGGAGAGGGGATGCGCTTACTGCTGTCGTTCTGCGCAGTCGTCGATTACATCAACGAAAAAATCGGGGTTTTATGCAACTGGCTCGTGCTGCTGGCCTGCCTGGTCAGCGGCGGCAACGCCATGGTGCGCTATGCCTATGACATGAGCTCGAACGCCTGGCTCGAGGTGCAGTGGTACATGTTCGCCGTCATCGTCATGTTCGGCGCATCGTACACGCTTAAGCGAAACGAGCACGTCCGCGTCGACATCTTTTACATGATGCTGTCGCGGCGCGGTCAGCTCTGGATCGACATCCTGGGCACGCTGATCTTCCTGCTGCCAACCTGCGCCATTCTCGCCTGGCTATCCTGGCCGTTCTTCGTGCAGTCCTACGACACGCTCGAGCATTCGGGCAATGCCGGCGGGCTGATCCGCTGGCCGATCAAGATCGTGATGCCGCTCGGCTTCGCGCTGGTCGCCCTCCAGGGCTTGTCCGAGCTGATCAAGCGTGTGGCGTTCCTGATCGGCGTCCCGGTCGACAGCCTGGAAGCGCACTACGAGAGGCCGACGCAATGATCATCCCTCTCGAATGGATGCCGCCGCTGATGTTCGGCGGCCTCGTCGTCTTCATGCTCATCGGCTACCCGGTTGCATTCTCGCTGGCAGCGGTCGGCTTCTTCTTCGGCTTCCTGTCGATCGACTTCGGCTACTTCACCCTGCCCTTCATGCAGGCGATCCCGAGCCGCGTGTTCGGCAACATCCTCAGCAACGAATTGCTGCTCGCCATCCCGTTCTTCACCTTCATGGGCGCCATCCTGGAGAAATGCGGGCTAGCCGAGGACATGCTCGAATCGATGGGCCAGCTCTTCGGGCCGGTTCGCGGCGGTCTCGGCTATTCGACCATCATCGTCGGCTTCATCCTGGGCGCCATCACCGGAACCGTGGCGGCGCAGGTGATCGCCATGGCGCTGATCACGCTGCCGGTAATGATCCGCTACAAGTACGACATGCGTTACGCCACCGGCGTGCTGGCAGCGTCGGGGACCATCACCCAGCTCGTGCCACCGTCGCTGGTGCTGATCGTGCTGGCCGACCAGCTCGGCCGTTCGGTCGGCGACATGTATGCCGGGGCCTGGGGTCCGTCGATCCTCCAGATCGTGATGTTCGCGGCCTACACCTTCTATCTCACGATCGTGAAGCCGGATGCGCTGCCGCCAGTGCCGCGCACGCTGTTCGGCAAGGCCCTGCTGATCAAGTGCGCGTGGGGCATCATCCCCGCGGCCGTGCTGATCTTCCTCGTCCTCGGCACGATCATGATGGGCCTCGCCACCCCGACCGAAGCGGGCGCCATGGGCACGATCGGCGCCATCGTTCTTGCCGTGGTGCGCAACGCGCCCCTCACCAGGTTCGACAAGCTCGCGTTCTACGGCGGTTGCGCGGCGGCAATCATCGGCTTCTTCATCGGGATCGTGCCAGACGGCTTCAAGTCAGCGCCATTCACGATCGCTTTCACCGTCATGTTCGCCGCCATCATCTGGCTATGCTGGCGCGCCTGGCAAGTGACGGAGCTGCGCAATCTGATGCGCCAGGCGTTCGAGTCGACCATGCGCATCACCGCCATGGTCGCCTTCATCCTGGTCGGCGCAACCTGCTTCTCGATCACTTTCCAGGGCGTGAGCGGCGGGACGTGGGTCGAGAACATGCTGTCGAGCCTGCCGGGCGGCGTCTGGGGCTTCCTGATCGTCGTCAACCTGTTCGTCTTCTTCCTGGCCTTCTTCCTCGATTTCTTCGAGATCGCCTTCATCATCGTGCCGATGCTGGCGCCGGTGGCGCAGAAGATCCTGGCGCCGGTGGTCGGTCCCGACGCCGCCCTGATCTGGTTCGGCGTCATGCTGTGCGTGAACGTGCAGACCTCGTTCATGCATCCGCCGTTCGGCTTCGCCCTGTTCTATCTGCGCTCGGTGGCACCCAAGGAGGTGAAGAGTTCGGACATCTACTGGGGCTCCATTCCCTGGGTGATCCTGCAGCTCGCCATGACGCTGGGCGTCATCGCCTTCCCGCATACCGTGACCTACTTCCTGGACGCGCCGTCGAACGTCGATCCGAACAAGGTCAAGATCGAGATCCAGGCGCCACCCACGGAGAACGCCGCGCCCATCTTCAAGTAGTCAAAAAGAAAGCCCCGCCGAAGCGGGGCTTTCCATTGTCGGTCTGCCGGGCCGGCGTCAGAGCTTATTCGCCGCCGACTCGCCCGCCATGAAGTTGTCGTAGGTGTTCTCGGCGACGCGGAACCACAGGACCTGGTCCTTGCGGAAAGCCGTCATCGAATCGTAGATCTTCTTGAAGTTGGGATACTTGGCCGAGGTCTCCTTGTAGACCTCGGTGGCCGCGTCCCAGCACGCGTCCATGATCGCCTTTGAGAACGGATGCAGCTTGGTGCCGCCGGCGACGAGTTCGCGCAGAGCCTTCGGGTTCTGAGCATCGTACTTGGCGGTCATCCAGTTGTTGCAGTCGGCACAGGCGGCGCGAAGGATGGCCTGATAGCTCTTGGGCAGCGCGTTCCACTTGTCGAGGCCGATGAAGATGTGGAGCGCGGCGGTGCCTTCCCACCATCCCGGGTAGTAGTAGTGCGGGGCGATCTTGTTGAAACCCAGCTTCTGATCGTCGTACGGGCCGACCCATTCGGCCGCGTCGATCGTTCCCTTCTCGAGCGCCGGGTAGATGTCGCCGCCGGCGATCTGCTGCGGCACGACGCCGAGCTTGGCCACGACCTGGCCGGCAAATCCGCCGATCCGGAACTTGAGGCCCTTCAGGTCATCGACAGTATTGATCTCCTTGCGGAACCAGCCGCCCATCTGGCAGCCGGTGTTGCCGGCGATCATGCCGTAGAGTTTGTAGCCCTTGTAGAACTCGTTGAGAATCTCCTCGCCGCCGCCCTGCCTCTGCCACGCCATCATCTGGCGGGTGTTGAGACCGAAAGGCACGGTGGTGCCGAGAGCGAAGGCCGGATCCTTGCCGAAGTAGTAGTAGGACGCCGTCTGGCCCATCTCGACCGTGCCATTCTGCACGGCGTCGACGACTTGCAGGCCCGGCACGATCTCGCCGGCCGCGAAAGCCTTGATCTCGAACTTCCTGTCGGTCGCCTCGGAGACGATCTTCGACAGGTACTCGGCGCCGCCCCACAGCGTGTCGAGCGACTTGGGGAAGCTCGAAGTCATGCGCCATTTGAGTTCGGGCATCGACTGCGCGATTGCCGGCGCTGCCACCGTGCTGGCGGCAGCGACTGCTGCGCTTCCCACCCCGGCAGTCCGCAGGAATTTGCGTCGCTTCATGAACAGTACCTCCCTGGTTTCTTGGACGATCGCCATTCTGCCCCGCGACCGCCGACCTGGGCAGCGTTATGGCATGCCGCACTGTTCGTGAAAAGACAAAGAAAAGCCCCGCACCGCGGGGCTTTTCGACATCATGGCGAGGCTGTCAGAGCTTGTTGGCGGCCGACTGGCGGGCCATGAAGTTGTCGTAGGTGTTCTCGGCGACGCGGAACCACAGGACCTCTTCCTTGCGGAACGCCATCTGCGATTCGTAGATCTTCTTGAAGTTGGCGTTCTTGGCCGCCAGCCCGGCATAGATCTCGTTGGCCGCGGCAAAGGAGGCTTCCAGGATCGGTTGCGAGAACGGCAGCAGCTTGGCGCCGCCACCGATCAGTGCGCGCAGCGCCTTGGGATTGTCGGCGTCGTATTTCGCCGCCGTCCAGTTGTTCACCGTGGCGCACGCCATGCGCAGCACGTTCTGATAGGTCTTGGGGAGCGCATTCCATTTCTCCAGGCCGACGAAGACGTGGAGTGCGGCGTTGCCTTCCCACCAGCCGGGGTAATAGTAGTTCGGCGCGATCTTGACGAAGCCGAGCTTCTGATCGTCGTACGGGCCGACCCATTCGGCCGCATCGATCGTGCCCTTCTCGAGCGCCGGATAGATGTCGCCCCCGGCCAGCTGCTGCGGCACCGCGCCCAGCTTGGACATGATCTCGCCCGCCAGTCCGGCGATGCGGAACTTCAGGCCCTTGAGATCGTCGAGCGTCTTGATCTCCTTGCGGAACCAGCCACCCATCTGCGCCGTGGTGTTGCCGGCCACCAGGCCGTAGGCGTTGAAGCCCTTGTAGAAGTCGTTGAGCATGTCCTCGCCGCCGGCCTGCGTCAGCCACGCGTTCATCTGCCGCGTGTTGAGGCCGAACGGAATCACGGTGCCCAGCGCGAAGGTCGGATCCTTGCCGTAGAAATAGTACGAGGCGGTGTGGCCCATCTCGACCGTGCCGTTCTGCACGGCGTCGAGCGCTTGCAGACCCGGGATGATCTCGCCCGCGGCGAACGTGCGGATCTGGAACTTGTTGTCGGTCGCTCCGGCCACCAGCTTGGCCAGCATCTCTGCGCCGCCATACAGCGTGTCGAGCGACTTGGGGAAGCTCGACGTCATGCGCCAGTTGAGCTCGGGCGCCGACTGGGCGATGGCGGGCGCGGCGAGTACGGCGGCCGAACCGGCCGCTGCCGCCCCGAGGCCGGCGGTGCGAAGGAATTTGCGACGCTGCATGAAGATACTCCGGAATTCGAACACGAATTCGCGGGCTTATGCCCGCGCGCCGGAGTGGAATAAAGAGCTAACGCATGAACAAAAGCGCGAGCGCCAATGCGCCCACTGCAATCCGGTACCAGGCGAAGAGGCCGAATCCGTGCCGGCTGATGAAGCGAACGAACGGCTTCACGACGACCAGCGCCGAGAGGAAGGCGACGACGAAGCCGAGCGCGATCAGCCCGCTGCCATGCCAGTCGAGCGTTTTCCAGTTCTTGTAGAGGTCGTAGAGCGTCGCGCCCAGCATCGTGGGAATGGCAAGAAAGAACGAGAATTCGGCGGCTGTCGCACGGTCCACGCGAAAGACCCTGGCGGCCATGATGGTCGCGCCGGAGCGCGACACGCCGGGGATCATGGCGAGGCACTGGCAGACGCCGACGAACAGTGCCGTCTTCCAGTCGATGTCGTCGACCGACTTCACGCGCGGCCGCTGCGCATATTTCTCGATGATCAGGATCGCGATACCGCCCACGATCAGCGACACCGCGACCACCGTCGGATTGAACAGAACCGACTTGATGTACTTGTAGGCGACCACGCCGACCACCGCGGCCGGCAGGAAGCCGATGATCACCGCGCTGGCGAAACGGATGGCGACCGGCTCGCGGCGGGCAGCGCCCATCACGGTCGACCAGATCTTGGCACGGTACAGCACGCAGACGGCGAGGATCGCGCCGAGCTGGATCACGATCTCGAAGACTTTGCCCGGCGGGCCTTCGAAGTGGAGGATCTCCTCGGCAAGGATGATGTGCCCGGTCGACGACACGGGCAGGAACTCCGTGAAGCCCTCGACCAAACCGACAACGATCGTCTTCAGGATCAGGACGAGGTCCATGCGGTCTATTCCTTGAAGCGCCGCGCGCGCGGCCAGCCTTTTTCGGGCATGCGGCCCGCCTGGGCACGCTCGCCGCGCCAGAATTTCAGCTCGGCCGCAGGGATGATGCGGTTTGCCCACGGAAGGCCGTCCTCGAGCCTGAACGCCTGCGCGTCCGAGAGCCGGTCGGCCTTCGATTTCTGCAGCAGCACGCCGCGGCCGCGGCCCATCTCCGGCACCTGCTCCATCGGGAAGATCAGCAGCTTGCGGCCCTCGCTCAATGCCGCGATCGAGTCGGCTCCTTCGGGCACGATGGCGAAAGCCTGCGCCTTCTCCTTGTCGGCGAGATTCAGCACCTGCTTGCCGTTCTTGGTCTGCGCCACGACCTCGTCCTCGGGAACCAGGAACCCGCGCCCGGCGTCCGACGCCACCAGGAACTTGCGGCCGCCCTTCAGGACGGCAAGGTCGACGATGTCCTGATCGTTGCCGAGCTCGATCATCAACCGGATGGGCTCGCCATGGCCGCGCGCGCTCGGCAGCTTGTCGCAGCCCAGCGTGTAGAACCGTCCGTTGGTGCCGAACACGAAGACCTTGTCGGTCGACTGCGCGTGTACGGCAAAGCGCGGACCATCGCCCTCCTTGTATTTGAGCTCGCCGGCCTGCTTCTCGTCGAGATGTCCCTTGGCGGCGCGGATCCAGCCCTTTTCGGAGCACACGACGGTGACGGGCTCACGCTCGACGAAATCCTCGACCGCATGCTCGACCTCGGCCGGCGCATCGGCAAGCTCGGTGCGCCGCTTTCCGATCTCCGTCTTCTGGCCGAACTTGGCCTTGATCTCCTGAACCTCTTTCGAGATCGCGGTCCACTGCAGCTTCTCGTCCCTCAAGAGCGCCCTGAGGTCCTTGCGCTCGGCGGTGAGCTTTTTGTGCTCGCCCTTGATCTCGAACTCCTCGAGCCGGCGCAACGCGCGCAGCCGCATGTTGAGGATCGATTCGGCCTGCAAGTCGGTGAGCTTGAGGGCCTTGATCATCTTCGGCTTGGGCTCGTCCTCCTCGCGGATGATCTTGATCAGCCGGTCGACATTCAGATAGGCGACCAGATAGCCGTCGAGGATCTCCAGCCGCCGATCGATCTCGGCCAGCCGGAACGTCGACCGCCGGATTAGGACGTCACGACGATGATCGAGGAAGGCCTGCAGCGCCTCGCGCAGATCCATCACGCGCGGCGTGTTGTCCTTGTCGAGAACGTTGAGGTTGAGCGGGAAGCGGATCTCGAGATCCGTCATCTTGAAGAGCTGCTCCATCAGCAGCTCGGCCGGCACCTGCCCCGTGCGCGGCTCCAGCACGATCCGCACGTCGTCCGCCGATTCGTCGCGCACGTCTTCCAGGATCTGCAGCTTCTTGGCGTTGATGATCTCGGCGATGCGCTCGATCAGCTTGCCCTTCTGGACCTGGTAGGGAATCTCGGTGACGACGATGCGGTACTGGCCGCGCGGCAGCTCCTCCTTGATCCACCGGCCACGCAAGCGAAAGGACCCGCGGCCGGTCTTGTACGCCTCGACGATTGACTGGCGCGGCTCGACCAGCAGGCCGCCGGTCGGGAAGTCCGGCCCCTTGACCAGGTCGACCAGCGTGTCGATGCGCGCGTTGGGCGTCTTGATGAGATGCAGCAGCGCATCGCACAGCTCGCCCGCATTGTGCGGCGGAATCGAGGTCGCCATGCCAACGGCAATTCCCGCGGCGCCGTTGGCGAGGAGATTGGGGAACGCTGCCGGCAGGACGATCGGTTCCTTCGTCGAGCCGTCGTAGTTGTCGCGGAAATCGACGGCGTCCTCGTCGATGCCGGCCAGCAGCGCCTCGGCGACCTCGGTGAGCCGGGCCTCGGTGTAACGCATGGCGGCGGGATTATCGCCGTCGATGTTGCCGAAATTGCCCTGGCCCTCGATCAGCGGATAGCGCACGGAAAAATCCTGCGCGAGGCGCACCAGGGCGTCGTAGATCGCGGTATCGCCGTGCGGGTGATACTGGCCGATCACGTCGCCCACCACGCGCGCACTCTTCTTGAAGGCGCTGTTGGGGTCGAGCCGGAGCTGCCGCATGGCGTAGAGCAGCCTGCGATGGACGGGCTTCAGGCCGTCGCGCACGTCCGGCAGCGAGCGCGACATGATGGTGCTCAGCGCATAGGACAGGTAGCGCTCGGAGAGCGCCTGTCCGAACTGCACCGGCTTTATCGCGGCAAGGGAAACGACGTTCGTGCTGCGCTTGGCCATCGAGGGGACCGGCTGCGATTCATGCCGCAGCCATGGTTGTTATTGATGTTGCAACGACTCAATAAGTCTCGCCCGGGCGGGAGGCAAGGGCTTGTTGTGTGGCCAAAATACGTGCCGCTCCAGGAAAAACCCCGTCAAATCGAAGCCCTGGCGAAGTTGCGCGTCATCGGACGGTAACCCGCCGGTGGACAGAAACCCCGGCAGCGGTAGCAGCTTGCCCTTGTAGGGCTCGGCCGCCTCGCGCGACACCGCGCGGCCGGTCTTGGGCGACACGAACGCCAGATCTTCCGTCACCCCGGTTGCCGCACACTTGGTGAGATCGAGGCCGAAGCCAAGCTCCTGCAGCAGGCCAAGCTCGAGCCGGACGTAGATCGCCGGCCAGCCCTCATGCCCCAGCGCCAGCAGGAAGGCATGGAAGCCCTCGTACATCGCCGGGTGCGGCTCGCGCTCGGGCAGGGCGCTGTCGACCACGGCGCAGGCCGACGACAGCCCGGCGAGTTCGGCCGCGTCATCCATCGCCCGCGCGGCATGCGGTTCGCGCAATTCGCCGGTGTAGTTGCCAAGCTGCTCGGCGAGCCGGGCACGCCACGCCACTTCCACGACATTGCCGGTCTGCCAGACCGGCCGCGCCTTGCGCGAACCGCCGCCCGGCACGAAGCCCGCGTGCCGGCCGTGCGCGCGAGTGAGCAGCGTCACCACCATGCCGCCTTCGCCATGCGGTCGGGCGGAGAGGACGATGCCTTCGTCGCTCCATTCCATCGCCTAGCTCTTGGGCTCGTAGTCGAGACCGATGGCGCGATAGTGCGCCGGATCGTCGGCCCACCGCGCGCTGACCTTGACGTGGAGGAAGAGATGCACCGGCCGCTCCAGCATCGCGGCCAATTCCTGGCGCGCCCGCGCCCCGATCTGCTTGATGCGCGCGCCGCCCTTGCCGAGCACGATGGCGCGCTGGTTCTCGCGCTGCACATGGATCGTCTGCTCGATGCGCACCGAACTGTCGCCGCGCTCTTCCCACTTCTCGGTCTCGACCGCGGCCTCGTAAGGGAGCTCCTGATGAAGCTGCAGAAAGACCTGTTCGCGGGTCACTTCCGCCGCCAACAGCCGCAGCGGCAAGTCGGCCGCCTGATCCTCCGGATAGAGAAAGGGACTCTCCGGCAGTGCCGCCGCGAGCGCAGCGGCGATGTCGGCTACCCCATCGTTCTTGAGCGCGCTCACCATGAAGGTGCGCTCGAAGGCGAGCAGGCTGTTCATCTCCGCCGTCAGGGCGAGCAGCTTCTCGCGTGGCACAAGGTCGATCTTGTTCAGCACCAGGAAGCGCGGCGCTTTGGCCGCTCGCAGACGTTCGACGATCGCGCGCGTCTCCTCGCCGATGCCGCGTTCGGCATCGACCACCAGCAGCACGAGGTCCGCGTCCTCGGCGCCCTGCCATGCGGCGGCGACCATCGCACGCTCGAGCCGGCGTTTGGCGATGCGGAAGATGCCCGGCGTGTCGACCAGAACGACCTGCGCCCGGCCACCATCGGGAAGGTCCGCCATGGCGATGCCGATCACCCGCATGCGCGTCGTCTGGACCTTGGGCGAGACGATCGAGACCTTGGAGCCGACCATGGCGTTCACCAGGGTCGACTTGCCGGCATTGGGCGCGCCGACCACGGCCACGAAGCCCGCGCGGGTCGCGGATCCGCTCACGTCCGGCCCACCTGGTCGAGCAGGGCACGCGCCGCGGCGCTCTCGGCCTCGCGCTTGGTCGGACCCTGCCCTTGCGCCGGCGGATACTTGCCGACCGTCACCTCGACCACGAACAGCGGCTCATGCTCGGAGCCCGACCGGCTGACCTGTCGATAGTACGGCAGCGCCAAACCCCTGCCCTGGGCCCATTCCTGCAGCTGGCTCTTGGCCGGCCGGTCGGCGATCTCCTTGCTCTCGAGGCGTTCGCCCCACAGCCTCTCGATCAGGCGCGCCGCCGCATCGAAGCCGGCATCGAGGAACACCGCGCCCAACAATGCTTCGAGGGCGTCCGCGAGGATGGTCGCGGTCGGCGGCTGCTTGCCCCTGTCGCCGATCAGGAAATTGGCCAGGCCGATCTCGCCCGCGATCTCGCCGAGAACCTTGGCGCTCACCAGAACGGCGTGGCGGCGTGCGATATGGCCCTCGCCCTCT
>Ga0070738_10003787_pt1 | contig 19159 bp, 12 predicted proteins | sample Coa_R2_2_FD_66446 | JGI IMG/M metagenome (GOLD analysis project Ga0070738, IMG submission 66446) | Surface soil microbial communities from Centralia Pennsylvania, which are recovering from an underground coalmine fire - Coalmine... | ecosystem: Environmental > Terrestrial > Soil > Unclassified ... | reverse complement strand
GCCGAGGTCTACGCCAAGATCCTGAAGGAGCGTCCGGTCCCGCCCTCGGCGGTCGAGCCCGACATCGACGCGACGCTCCAGTCGATCGTCCTCCGTGCCCTCGAGAAGGCGCCCGAGGACCGCTTCCAGTCGGCCGAGGAGTTCCAGAAGGCCCTCAAGAGCTACCGCGAGGGCAAGCCCGTCGAGGAGCCGAAGCCCTCCGGCAAGTCCAGGGCCGTCACGGCCCGCATCGAGAAGCCCTCGGGCACGAGCGCGCGCGGCTCGGCGCTCATGAAGCGCTCGAGCGACCGCGCGCCCGCGAAGCGCACGTCGGCGACGATCGCGACGATCACGGCGAGCGACCGCTTCCCGCGCGCCCAGAAGTCGAGCCCGATCGCGTTCATCGTGGCGGGCGTGGGCGCCCTCGCCGTGGGCGGCCTGGTCCTCATCGCCGGCTCCAACAAGAACAAGCCGGTCGACACGACCGACGACTCGCACAACGTCGCCGTCGTCGCCCCCGTCCAGACGCGGACGACGCCCTCCGATCCCGGCCAGGCCGACCCCCAGGAAGCCTCCGACGTGGCGGCGGCCATCGCTGCCGAGACGGACTCGGGCGTCCCCTTCTCGCTCGCGATCAAGAACTGGAAGGACATAGCCGCGCGTTACCCCTCGCGGAGCGAGGAGGCGACGAGGCGCGCGAGCGCGATCGCCGGGCGCGCCGACGGCGAGTGCGAACTCCTCCTCCGCGCCGCCGACGAGACGGTCGCCCAGGGCCAGTGGGGCAAGGCCGACCAGGACCTCCAGGCCGTGCTCCTGCGCTTCGGGGGCCTCGACGCCGAGCAGCGGATCGAGCAGAAGCGGAAGGCGATCGCCGACTCGGCGCTCGCCGTCGCCATGGCCGCGGCGGGCGACTCGGACGCGAGCATCCTCCGGCGCGACTTCGCGGCGGCGATCGCCGCCGTGTCCTCGCCCGACCGCACCGGGATCGCCCAGGCCGACCGCCTCCTCCAGGACCAGCGGGCCAAGGTCGAACGCGAGCGGCTCAAGCAGGAGAAGGACGCCGCGGTGGCCGCCAAGGACGAGCGCGACAAGGTGCCGCGGCTCCTCGGCGAGGCCTACGAGCTCACGAAGCAGCGCCGCTACGACGAGTCGCTCAAGAAGTACGACGAGGCGCTGGCCGCTCCGCTCGACGACGGCGACCGCGGCCGGATCTCGCTCAAGCGCCAGGAGACCGCGCTCATCCAGTCGGTCTACAAGGCGGCGTTCACGGCCGACGTGGACCAGGCGGTCCGCGCCAAGCGCGACGTGACGGTCGAGGTCGCGAAGAACGTGAAGCTTCCGGCGGTCCGCGTGAAGGACGGCGTCCTCCACGCGAGCGCCAAGGGGAGCGACGTCGAGTACGACATCCCGAAGCTCCCCGCGAAGGGGATCGCCAAGCTCCAGGAGCTCGCGCCGGGCGGCCAGGAGGGCCCCGCGATCCTCGCCCGCGCGCTCTTCCTCCTCGCCGAGGGCGAGCTCGCCGCGGCGCGCTCATCCCTCGATGCGGCCCGCAAGGCCGGCGCCGACGTGTCGGCCTACGAGGGCAAGTTCCCGGCGCCGCCCGAGCCGGCGCCTCCGCCCGCGACCGGACCGAAGGACCCGGTCTCACCCTCGCCGCCCAAGACGGGCGAGGAGAAGCCCGACAAGCCGATCCGCGACGTGAACGCGCTCCTCCCGGTCGAGGCCGGCCAGTTCCTCATGGGCTACGGCGCGCCCAAGAACGAGAACGGAACCCTGGTCTTCGAGCGGGCTCCGGACGGGGAGTCCCCCGAGCACAAGGTCAACCTCCACGACTACCGGATCGGCAAGTACGAGGTCACGAACGGGCAGTACAAGCGCTTCCTCGACTGGATCGCCGGCCACAAGAAGGACGCTCACAAGTTCTGCCACGAGTCCGAGCCCGCGAACCACGACCACACGCCCGCCCTCTGGAAGTCCTCCCGCTTCGGAGGCGACAGCTACCCGGTCGTCGGCGTCGACTGGTGGGACGCCTACGCCTGCTGCCGCTTCCTCGGGGGCCGCCTCCCGACCGAGGCCGAGTGGGAGCGCGCCGCCCGGGGCACGGACTCGACGAGGGTCTATCCGTGGGGCAAGGAGTTCGACTGGAAGAAGTGCGTCTGCGCCTCGTTCTGGATGAAGGCCGACGCCCTCAACACGGACATCTGGGACAAGTTCCTCGAGTGGAAGGGCTCGTCGCCGCACGTCACGATGCCGGCGGACGCGCTCGAAGAAGGCCGCTCGCCCGCCGGGGCGTACAACATGGCGGGGAACGTCGCCGAGTGGACGTCCGATTGGTTCAGCGAGGACACGTACTACGAGGCCTACCTCAAGGGGAACGTCACCGATCCGACGGGCCCCAGCTCGGGCTCGACGAGGGTGATCCGCGGCGGGAGCTGGGCCGACCGGATGGCGGTCGACTTCCAGACCACGACCCGGAAGGGCGTCGCGGCCGGGACGCGGGTCGACTGGCTCGGCTTCCGGTGCGCGGGGGAAACTAAGTGAGTCGAGCGCTCGGCGACCTCGTGGTCGCCCGCGGACTCGCGGACGCCTCGGCCGTCGATCGCGCGATCGAGCGGCAGCGTCAGCAGGCGAAGGGCGGCGTCTTCCGGCGTCTCGGCGAGATCCTCGTCGAGGACGGGATCCTCTCGAGCGAGCAGGTCAACGAGCTCCTCAGGCTCCAGGGCAAGCAGATCCGCGTCTGCTCGGTCTGCTTCGCGCAGTACAACGTCGACCAGGAGGCCGACCCGGCGAGCATCCGTTGCGGTCGCTGCGGCCACGACCTCGTCGTCCCCGAGAAGGCGCCCGGCCTCAACGTCGAGGACGACCTCGCCCAGCGCTCCAAGGCGGCGCGCGCCCTCGAGCTCGCCTCGGCCGCCCGCACCGACTCCGAGCGCCTGAGGATCATAGGGGACATAGCGGTCCGCCGCTTCGGCCCCTACGAGATCCTGGGCGAGGTGAGCCGCGGCGGCATGGGGATCGTCTACAAGGCGAAGCAGGCCGAGCTCGAGCGGTACATAGCGCTCAAGGTCCTCCTCAACGCCGGGAGCTCGAACGACGAGTCGGTCCGCCGCTTCCGCCGCGAGGCGCGGGCCGTCTCGAGGCTGCGGCATCCGAACATCGTCGCGATCCACGACGTAGGCGTCATAGACGGCGTCAATTACTTCTCCATGGACTACATAGAGGGCCTGACCCTCGACCAGGCCGTGACGGCCGAGGCCCTGACCCACCGCGAGATCGCCGAGATCTTCGTCAAGGTCGCCGACGCCGTGGACTACGCTCACCATCAGGGGATCGTGCACCGCGACCTGAAGCCCCGGAACATCCTCGTGGACAAGCGCCGCGTGCCGACCGTGATCGACTTCGGCATCGCGCGCGTCGAGAGCAAGCACGAGGAGTCGGCCGAGCACGGGGCGCTCACGAAGTCGGGCGAGATCCTCGGGAGCCCGGCCTACCTCGCGCCCGAGTACATCACGGGCGAGGTCCCCGACTACGACGTCCCGGCCGACGTCTGGTCGCTCGGCGCCTGCCTCTACGCCGCTCTCTCGGGGCGCGCCCCCCACGCGAACGCCGACACGATCCGCATCATCCGCAGCGCGGCGACCGCCGAAGCGCCGAGCCTCCGCTCGATCGCCAAGTCGGTCGACCGCGGCCTCGCCCGGGTCGTCATGACCGCCGTCGAGCGCGACCGCAAGAACCGCTACCGGAGCGCGGCCGAGCTCGCGGACGACCTCCGCCGCTGGCTCGACGGCGAGGAGATCTCGGGCCGGAGCTCGCCCCTCGCGCGGTGGTGGCAGCGCGTCCGGCCCAAGGTCGCGGCCGGGGCCGGGCTCGCCGTCTCGATCGCGCTCGTCTGGTCCACGGGCTACACCTACCGCCTCATGGTCGACGCGCAGAGCGCCGAGGGTCAGCCCGACCTCCTCCGCGAGCGGCTCGGCGCCAAGACCGTCCGCCTCGCCGAGGCCCTCATCAAGCAGGGCGACCCCCAGGGCGCCGAGCGCGAGCTGTCCGACGTGCTCGGCCTCGTCCACGGGGCGCGCCGCGTCGAGGCGCTCTACCTGAGGGCGAAGGCGCGCCGGGCGATGGGCAGGGACGACCTGGCTCTCGCCGATGAGAAGGAAGCGGCGGCGGCGGTCGGGCAGAAGCCTTAGTTAGACCGCGGCCTTCTGGTCCCGCATGGCGTCGGTCCCGCGCATCTTCGTGAGCGCGAGATGGACAACGAGAGAGATCCCGAACCCGACGAACCACGCGTAGTCATAGAACTGCGCGAACGTGTCGAGCGCCGACCCTTCACTCGCGGAGAGGACCTGCGCCCGCACGAGGAATCCGGGGACGCAGGGGAGGACGCCGAGAACGAACGCGATGAGGGCCGCCGGGTTCCAGCCCCCCGCGTAACGATACCGACCCGTCTCCGAGTAGAGGTCGTCCACGTCGAGGGCCTGGCGGCGGACGATGAAGTAGTCGGCGATGAGGATCCCCGCGATCGGGCCCAGGAGGCCCGAGTAGCCGACGAGCCAGCCGTTAATGTACTTGCCCGGGTTCTCGATGAGCTTCCACGGGAACATGAGGATGCCGACGATCCCCGTGATCAGACCTCCGAGGCGGAACCCGATCTTCGAGGGCGCCAGGTTCGAGAAGTCGTTGGCCGGCGAGACGATGTTGGCGGCGATGTTCGTGGCGAGCGTGGAGAGCACGATGCAGAACATGGCGAACGCCACGGTCGCCTTGGAGTCGAAGGTCTGGACGACCTTCACCGGGTCCCACTCGCCGTCCTTCCCGAACGCGGGGAGCATGGTCGTCGCCGACGTGACGGCGACGCCGACGAACGCGACGGCGGTCATGGAGGTCGGGAGCGCGACGGCCTGCCCCACCATTTGCGCCTTCTGGCTCTTCGCGTAGCGCGTGAAGTCCGGGATGTTGAGCGAGAGCGTCGACCAGAACCCCACCATTCCCGTCAGCGTGGGCGCGAAGACCTTGAGGAACTCCCTGGTGTTCGCGAAGGTCGAGGGCTTGGAGAGCATGTCGCCCAGGCCGTGCGCCGCGGTGTAGGCCCAGAGGAAGAGCGCGAGCGTCGCGGCCGGCAAGAAGACGGACTTGACGACGAGGAGCTTGCGGATGGAGTCGATGCCCGCGAGCACGACGAGCATGTTCACGACCCAGAAGACGAGGAAGCAGCCGAAGGCGCCCGTGCTCACATCGAAGGCGCCCCAGCTCACTCTCTGCTTGACGGTCGTCGCCTGCCCGCTCTTGAACGTCGTCGTGACATCGACGCGATGGTCCTTGTCGCGGACCGCCTGGCAGACCCATGCGCCCTTCTCGTCGATTGTGGCCGGGGTGCCGTTCACGGTGACCGAGCGGACCCCGTTGGGATCGACCTTGCCGGTCACGGAGACGGGACCGTGCTCCGCCGTTCCGAGCACCTCGTCGACGAAGCTCGTCTGAGCGATGCCGGGCCAGAAAGTCTTCTCGACGACGACCGCGAGCGATGCCCCACCGATCCACGTCTGGATCCCGAACCACCCGCACGCGACGATCGCGCGGAGGAGCGCCGGGACGTTGGCCCCCTTCGTGCCGAACGCCGCGCGTGCGAAGACGGGGAACGGGATGCCGTACTTCGCCCCGGCGTGCCCGTTGAGCACCATGGGGATGAGGACGATTAGGTTCCCCAGGAGCACGGCGGCGATCGCTTGCTTCCAGTTCATCCCGATCTGCATGACGCCGGAGGCGAGCATGTAGGTCGGTATGCAGACCGACATGCCGATCCACAGAGCCGCGTAGTTCCACGTGCTCCAGGTGCGCTCGGACTGCGGTACGGCCTTGAGGTCCTCGTTCGAGAGGGCCACGGACTAGGCGCTGCCCGGAAGGCTCGTCTGGAGGCCGTTTGCGGAAGACGAGTCTTCCGGGCAGCGCCGCAAACGGGGGGGCTTCGGGGGGCGGAGCCCCCCGAACATCCATCCAGGTGCCTCTAGGTTCTGTCTGTTCAAGACGAGAACCTAGAGGGTCTTGGGCGGCAGGTCCTTGACCTGCTCGGTGACGGGCCCGGGCGCGGGCGGCGGAGCGGAGAGGTCCGGCGCCACGGTCTCGACCGGCTTCTGCTGCGCCACGGGCTGCGGCTGGTAGCCCTGCTGCGGGTATCCCTGCGGCTGCTGCTGCGGGGCGTCCATCTCGTTCATCCCCTTCTTGAACTCGGAGATCCCCTTGCCGAGCGACCTCATGACCTCGGGGAGCCGCTTCCCGAAGATGAGGAGGGCGATGATGAGGATGACGAGACCGTCGAGCCCCGCGATGTTGTTCCAGAATGCCAGCACGTTACAGGACCTCCGCGGCAAGCGGATCGTAGACCCGCGGCAACGTCCCGTCAACCGGTAGGTTGCGACTTACTTTCCCTGGGAGAGCTTGTCCTCGTCCTTCGTGTGCGCGAGGAGGACCCAGGCGCACTGCTGCGCCGAGGAGTTGACGAGGCCCTCGTCCACCTGCTCCTCGGTCATGCCCATGTCGCTGACGCCGATGTCGGACATGCCGTACTCGCGGGGGAAGAGGGCCTGGACGCGCTGCTTCACGAAGGCCTTGTAGCCGGGCCCGCTGTGGGGGAGGTCGGAGATGACCTTGTCGTCCTTGAGCCGGTCCTTCGCGGACTCGGCCGACTCCCAGAGCGTGAGCTCGATCACGGAGCTTCCGCGGTAGAGGCCGATCGTGTTCGGGTCTCTCAGCTGCCACTTGAGGACGTGGCCCATGAGGACGTAGTCGGCGCCCGTCTTCTGCGCGACCTCGGGGGCCGAGAGCGCGGTCGGGTTCTGGTCGTTGTAGAGCGCGAGCACGCAGTCGATCGGCTTGACGCGGAACTCGGCCTTCTCCTTCAGGATCTTCGTGACGCGGGTCGCGAGCTCGCAGCCTCTCGGCGAGTCGAACCCGTTCCTGAAGTCGTTGTCCTGGAAGGGCACGACGACGACCGAGCGCTGCTCGGGGATGTCGACCACGGGGTCGATGATGTCGTGGTTCGCGCAGCCCGAGGAGACGAGCGCGGACGCCAGGACGGCGCCCAGGAGAGCAAGAACGCGGTAAAGCATGGCGGAGATCTTACCGTTGACCCGCACCCGCACGTCACTTTTTTGGTCACCTTTCGGTCACGGGGGAGCGTCGAGGTCGAGGCGCATCTCGCTCGTCTCGAAGTCCATGTGAGCGACACGGTCGGTCACCCGGACCGGGCTCCCCTGGAGCCTCACGGACTTCCCGTCGTAGTCGAGGGTGCGCGCGTCCATGGTCTGGGCGCGGTAGCGGGCCCGGACCCCGCCCTCGCTCCTCAGGTGCTCGAACTGGCCGAGACCCTCGAGGGCGCGCCCGCTCGCCTCGTGGGCGAGGAGGCGGTGCGTGCCCTCGACCTTCTTGACCTTCCCCTCGACGCGCGGGGCCTCGAAGTGGAGCGGGACGCCGCTCTTCCCCGTCAGGTCTCCCACGGCGGAGCCGACGAGCGCGACGTTGCCCGAGGCCGGATAGATCCGGAGGACGCGTCCGCTGCCGGTGAACGTCCCTCCGGGACCGGCGGAGGAGATCCTGAGGGGATCGCCTCCTTCCTGCCAGGCGACGACCGGGCCCGAGAGGAGCTCGTCCTTCCCGAACGAGTCCCGCGCGAACGCGAGCGCGCGCGCCCTGTCGGACGCGATGGAGAGGATGCTCGAGGTCCCGACCCAGGCGAGCTCGACCTGGTCCTTCGCCTCGAGGACGCGCACGTCCTCGCCCCGATCCTCGATCGTGACGGTTCGCGCGAAGAGCTCGGCCTCGCGGCCCACGGCGTGGACGCGGCCCTCGTGGCGCGTGGCGGTGATCTTCTTCTCCTCGAGCTCGACCCGGTCCGCCTCGAGGGCGAGGTCGGTGCCCGCGACGCGCACGTCCTCCTCGGCGACGAAGGCGACCACGTCCTCGGGGAGGGAGACCGGCCGCTTCTCCTCGCGAGCGAGCTCGCGTCTCCGATCGGGGTCGAGGACGGACGAGAGCGTCCCCCTCTCGCACGCGAGCTGGACCTCGCGGCCCGAGCGGAGGACGCGGGCCCGGACGCCTCCCCGCGCCTCCGTCCGCCCCGTCGAGAGGAGGGTCGCGATCGTCTTCGCCGTGACCGTCGAGGATCCGAGGACGACGGTCGCCGACTGCTCGGGCGCCGACTCGGCCGCGAGCGTCCCCTTCGCGAGGTCGGCCTCGAGGGCCGCACCCTCCATGTGGACCTTTCGCCCGTCGGGCAGGGCCGCGTCGAGCTTGCCGGGTGATCCCGTGATCTTCGCGTCCTCGACGCGGCTCTTCTCCCAGAAGGCCTGCTTCTTCTCCTCGCCCTGAGGAGCGAGCGCGAGGGCGATCCGGTCCCCCTCGGCGTGCCAGGCCTCGCCCTTCGTCGTGACGGGCGCGACGCCCCGCTCGGCCGCGATCGCGCGCACGTCGCTCCCGAAGGTGCACCGGGCGTCGCCGAGGAGGAGGAGCTCGTCGGGCCTCCCCGGCCGGCGGAGGAAGCGGAGGCGCGACGCCTCGACGCGGCTCTCATCGCTCCACGCCACGAGCGGGTAGCCGCGGACGCGCACGTCCTGGACGAGCTCCTCGTCCTCGGTCTCGAAGAGCTCCGAGAACGTCCCCCGGAAGCTCCCGTCCTTCGAGTGGTAGCTGCCGGGGTGGGCGGGGCTCGTCGTCGCGTAGGTCCTCGCGAGGCGGGCCTGGCTGACCTCGCCCTTCGCGGCGGTCGCGGACACGACGGGGACGACGAGCGACTCCACGGCCTCGCCCTCGATCACCCAGTTCGAGGGCGCGCGCGGTCCGGTGCCCTTGAGCCTCGTCTCGAGGACGGCGCCCGAGGCGGCCCGGACGAGCGTCCCCTCGGCGCCGAGGTCGCGCGCGAAGATCCAGGGCGCCCTCACGGCGATCCCGCTCTTCGCGAAGGCGACGCGCGCCGCGCCATCCTTCCTGACGACGACGAGGGTGCCCTCGAGGAGCCTCAGATCGATCTGGTCGCCCTCGGCCTCGATCCTCTCCCCCTGGCTCGTCGCGACCTCGAGGCGCACGTCGCCCCTCGCCGCGAGGCGGGCGACGACAGGGTTCGAGTCGAGGCTCCGCCCGAAGGAGCGCATGCCCGCGAGTGAGCCGGCGAGCGAGTCGAAGCGGCCCAGGACCCGGGAGGGCGCCTCGGCGAGGACGACCGTCGCGTCGCGGCTCGCGTCGAGCGAGAGCTCGAAGGCCTCGTCCCGGATCGTGACGGGCCCGCGGAGGTAGAGCCGGTCGAGGTCGCCCCTCGCCTCGAGCCCTCCCTCGGCGAGGATCCCCATGAGCGCCGGCACCTTGCCCGGCTCGCCGTGCGCGAGCGTGCCGCGGACGACGCTCGTCGTCTCGAGGCGCGGCGGGCGGCCGCGGGCCGCGCTCCCGACGGGGGCCATGAAGTCGGCGTCGAGCCTCTCCGTCTCGAGCGCGAGCGCGCTCCCGACGAGCGAGACGCCGCCCGAGAGGGTGGCGTGCGTCGGCGTGTCGCCCGAGAAGAGCGGGCCGAACGCGCCCGTGGGCGCCCGGAGCACGGTCGCCTCGCCTCTCCGGTAGCTCGCGATCCGGGGCTCGAGGACGCGGTAGAGGTCCTCCTTCTCCCGCTCGACGTGGACGCCCGAGGCGCTCCAGATGGCCGCTCCGTCCACGCTCGCCGTCCGCCGGAGCGAGAAGTCGTCCGCGCGGACGAGCCCCTTGTAGGCAGGGTCGCCCGGCCCCGTCTCCTCTTCCGGGAGGGGGGCGATCGCGAGGAGGTCCACCCACCCGAGCCCCACCGCCGCGGCGAGCGCGGTCGAGGCGACGAGGAACGCCGTGAGCGCGACGCTGCGCACCTAGGTGAGGTACGTCTCGAGGAGGCCGTTCCAGCGGAGCTGGGCCTTGAGGACGCGCTCGGCCACCTCGCGCGCGCAGCCCTTGCCGCCCGGAGCCTTCGTCACGAGCTCGCAGACCGTCCTGACCTCGGGGACGGCGTCGGCGGGCGCCGCCGGGAACCCGACACGGCGGAGGACCGGGAGGTCGTTCAGGTCGTCGCCCACGAACGCCGTCTCGTCCTCGCGGACGCCGGCCTTGTGCATGATCTCGCGGACCGAAGCGAGCTTGTCGTCGGTCCCCTGGACGACCCAGCGGATCCCGAGCTCCTTGGCGCGCTGCTCGACGGCGAGGCTCGTGCGGCCGGTCACGATCCCGACCTCGATCCGGGCCTTCCTCAGGAGGAGGATCCCGAACCCGTCCTTCACGTCGAAGACCTTGGCGTCCCAGCCCCCGTCTTGCCAGATGATCGAGCCGTCCGTGAGGACCCCGTCCACGTCGAAGACGACGAGCTTGACCTTCTCGGCGGGCACGGGGCTATCTCCTGGGACGGCATGGATATCACACGAGGCGACTGACCGGAAGAGCGGCATCGTGAAGACGGCGCGGTCCGCCGTGAAGACGGCGAGGTCCGCCGTGAAGACGGCGCGGTTCGCCGTGAAGACGGAGAGTTTGACCGTGAAGACGGGAAGGTTGACCGTGAAGACGGCGCGGTTTCCCGTGAAGACGGACGGGTCGGCCGTGAAGACGGAGAACCTGTCCGTGAAGACGGAGAGCTCGTCCGTGAAGACGGTGCCGCGTCCCGTGAAGACGAGTTAAACGCAGAGCTCGCAAAGGCGAGCGGAAGAACGCAGAGCACGACTTGGCGTCTCCTCTGTGTTCCTCTGCCCTCTGCGTTGACCGTCGTCGTGGGGCAAACCGCCTCAAAGGCGCAGTGCGTTCAGAGCTTCCGGTGCGTCAGGCTGATCAGGAGGAGCTCGAGCGTCTCCTTGAGGACGCCCCGGTCCCGCTTCTCGAGGTGGAGCTCGCCCTCCACGTCGAGCATGTCCTTGATCTTGTCGCGCTTGAACTCGAGGGCCTTCTTCTCGGAGGGCGGGTCGAACGTGATCCCGTTCTTGGGGTCGAGCGCCGCGGTGACGAGGTCGAGGACCTCCGTCGCGTCGCGGCGGTCGTCCGTGAGCGACTCCTTCGCGAACTCGGGGGCCTCGTCCCGCGCATCGACGCGCGCGACGATGTCGATCCCGAGACGGGCCGCCGCGGCGATCCGCTTCTTGTCGAGGGTCGCCGGCGCGTCGGTCACGAGGTGGTAGTGCTTCGAGACGCCGCTCGTGAGGAACACGAAGGGGACCTTGGCGGCGCGGAAGGCGTCGTAGTCGTCGCGCGGCCCGCGCTTCTCGACGAGGTCGACGGAGGCCCGCGCGACCTTGAGCTCCGTCGTCGCGGCCGCCGCCTCCTTCAGGACGTCGATGAGAGGAGCGCTCGACTCGGAGCCGAGCGCGAAGAACCGCTCCGGCTCGGTCGCCATGAGCGGGACGCCCAGCATCATGAGGTCGAGCTGGAAGACGGGGTGGATCGTGCCCCTGTGCTTCTTGAGGAACGCCCGGGCCCCGCGCCAGCGGTTCGTGTCGTCCTTGGGATCCCACCAGCCGCCGAACGCCGCGAAGACGAGCGTGCGGCGGGGCTTCGTCTTCCCGAGGACGCGCGCCATCTCGAGGAGCGCCGAGAGGGCCGACGCGTTCTCGTCGGCCCCGGGGACGACCTTCCCGTCCTCGTCCACGCCGACTCCGTCCCAGTGAGCCGAGAGGACGATCGACTCCCTGGCGAGGTCGGAGCCCGCGATGACCCCGAGGACGTTCTCGTCGCCGTTCCCGGCGTCGAAGACGTAGCTGCTCTCGCCCCCGAGCTTCGCGAGCCCGGCGTCGGCGAACGCCTTGGCGAGGAGCGCCGTCGTCTTCTTGCCGCCCTCGGTGCCGGCGCGCCGGCCGCCGAGCTCGGGCGCGCAGAGGGCGTCGATCGAGGGCCCGATCCTGGCCGGGTCCACGGCCTTGGCGGCTTCCTTGGCTGCCTGGGGCTCGATCGCGAGGACCGGCGCCGCCAGGAGACCCAGGACGAGGACGGTCTTCTTCATGGCCGCCGTTCTAACCCGGGGGTTGCGCCGGGCGACGCGCCGGCGGGGGAGCCGCTCCCGGGGCGGGCTTCGGCGGAACGCCCGGCGCGGGGCGCGGAGCCGGCGGCCTCTGCGGCGTCCCGGTCGGCACGGCGGCGGCGGGCTTCGCCGCGGGGGCTGGCCGGTTCGGGTCGGGCACGAAGGCGAAGTGGCCCTTCGTGAGCGACGCCATGGCCGTGATCGCGGGCGCGCCCTCGAGGCCGGCGTAGCTGCCCTCGACCGGCATGCCCTCGAGGATCTTGATCGTGCCCTTGGTCCCGTTCACGTCGATGTTGAGCTCGCCGTGGGCGCGGAGCGACGTGAGCCGCCGCAGAACCTCGCCGACCGGGAGGATCGACATGTCGCCCGTCAGGGCCCCCGCCGGCTCGCCGGCGCCGGCGGCGGGGACCGCCTCCATGATCGCCGTCTCGTTCGCGTTGAAGCGGAGCGTGTGAGGGTCTTCGCCCTCCTGGAGGAGCCGGTAGGTCGCGGCGAACTCGCCCATGCGGAGCGAGTCGCCGTCCGCGACGGGGCGCTCGTTCAGGATCTTCTCGTCGTTCAGGTAGGTCCCGTTCTGCGAGTTCAGGTCGCGGAGGATGACCCCGCCCTTCTGGAAGATGAGCTCGGCGTGGCGGCGCGACGCCTTGGTCGAGGTGATCGGGATGTCGCAGGTCTCGTCCCGGCCGAAGACGATCGACCCCTTCGCGATGTCGAGGAGGACGGGCTCGCCCACCGGCGGCAGCAGGTAGTGCTTCGGACCCGCGAGGTTCGGGAGCCTGTGCTGGCCCGAGCTCTTGTCGATCGGCCTCCCCAGCGCGGGCGGGGGCTCGTCGCGCGTCGCGTTCGGGTCGCTCCCGCTCTTGCCGCGGAACGTCTGGCGCCCCCCGACCATGAGCCGGGGCTCGTAGCTGTCGGCTTGCGTCGCGACGCCGAGGCGCTCGCTGCAGAGAGAGCAGATGAGCGCCGCTTCGTCGTTACGCGCGCCGCACTTCCCACACTTCCTCATGACACCGTTTTATCAGACGGGACGGGGAGCCGGCCAGCCAGCCCGTGCGTCCTAGCCCCCGCTCAGGGCACAGATGATGGTCACGTTGTCGCCTTCCGCGAGGCGGTGGCCGATCGTGGCCACGTCGAGCCCGTTCACGAAGATCTTGATGTGGGTGCGGATGCGGTCCTGCTCGTCGATCATGCGGAAACGCATACCCTTGTGGCGGCGGTCGAGGTCGGCGAGGAGCTCCCCGACCGTGGCGCCGCTCGCCGGGACGACGGCCGCTCCGCCGGTATAGGAGCGGAGCGGCGAGGGGACATGGACGCGCGTGGCCATGCTCAGTGCGTGGCGACGGTGATGGAGTAGATGTGGGGCAGGTTGGACGCGATCTCGCGCCACGACTCCCCTTCGTCGCGGCTCGACCAGACCGAGCCCGAGGTCGTCCCGAAGTAGACTCCCACCGGGTCGAGCGCGTCGGCCGTCATGCACTGGCGCTTGACCGTGAGCCAGGCCTGCTTCCGCGGGAGCCCGTCGTCGAGCCGCTTCCAGGTCCTCCCCGCGTTCTTCGTCCGGTAGACGGCGGGCTTGCCGCCGATCGCGGTCCTCGGCCAGACGGTCGTCCCGTCCATGGGGAAGACCCACGCCGTGTCCACGTCGTGGGGGTGGAGCGTCATGGGGAATCCTATGTCCCCGATCTCCTTCGGCATGTTGTCGCCGATCCTCGTCCAGCGCGTCCCCTTGTCGCGGTCGAGGCGGTAGATCCCGCAGTGGTTCTGCTGATAGAGGCGGTCGGGCGCGAGCGGGTGGAGCTGGACGCAGTGCGGGTCGTGCCCGTACGGCTGGTCCTTGAGCTCGTCGGGCATGAAGTCCATGGCGACCCCCTCGTTGAGGGGCCTCCAGCTCGTGCCGGCGTCGTCGCTCGTGAAGATCCCGCCGCCGGAGAGGCCGAGGTACATGCGCTTCGCGTCGCGCGGGTCCACGAGGATCGAGTGGAGCGTCGGCCCGTCGGGGGTGCCGCCCTGGTCGGGGCCCGACCACTTCGGGCGCTCGGGGTGCTCGTTGAACCCCTTCACGCCCTCCCACGTGTCGCCGTCGTCGTCCGAGCGGAAGAGGCCGTGAGGCGACGTGCCGGCGAACCAGACGCCGGGCTGGCTCGCGTGGCCCGGCGTGACCCAGAAGACCTTGTCCACGGTGCGGCCGCCCGTGCCCTCGACCTTGGGGAAGGCGGGCGGGCGCGAGGCCTCCTTCCACGTCTCCCCGAAGTCCGCCGAGCGGAAGACGGTCGGGCCGAGGTGCCCCGTCTTGACGCCCGCGAGGAGGAGCTCGGGCTTGCGCGGGTCCTGGACGAGGTGGTTCACGATGTGGCCGAAGAAGTGAGGCCCCGAGATGTCGAAGCCCTTCCGGTCCCTCGTCTCGAGGAACCAGGCTCCCTTGCGGGTCCCGACGAGGATCGTGAGCTTCTGCTTCTTCTTTTTCTTCTTGGCCACGGCGCCCCCCCTTTCGCGGACGGGAGAGTATATCCGTCTCGATTTCGCCGGTCGGTGTGTTAGGTTCGGAGGCTCGATGGCCGGATCGCGTTTCCTCGATGCGCTCGCGAAGGGCGTCGTCGTCTTCGACGGCGCCATGGGGACGAGGCTCTACGAGAAGGGGATCTTCATCAACAAGAGCTTCGACGAGCTCAACCTCTCGCAGCCCGGGATCGTCCAGGAAGTCCACGGCGAGTACGTCCGCTCCGGAGTGGACGTGATCGAGACGAACACCTTCGGCGCGAACCGGTTGAAGCTCACGCCCCACGGCTTCGGCGAGAAGGTGAAGGAGATCAACGAGGCCGGCGCGAAGATCGCGCGCGAGGTCGCGGGCGGCGCCTTCGTCGCGGGTGCCGTCGGGCCCCTCGGCGTCAAGATCGAGCCCTGGGGGCCGACCTCGATCGACGAGGCGCGCGACCTCTTCAAGGAGCAGATCGCGGCCCTCGTCTCGGGCGGCGTCGACATCCTCTGCTTCGAGACCTTCGCGGACGTGAACGAGCTCGGCCAGGCGATCCGCGCCGCGAAGGAGGTCGCCCCGGAGCTCCCGATCATCGCGCAGATGACGATCGATGACGACGGGAACTCCCTCTACGGGACCCCGCCCGAGGTCTTCACCAGGAGGCTCGAGGAGTGGGGCGCCGACGTGATCGGCGTCAACTGCTCGGTCGGGCCCGCGGCGATGCTCCACGCGCTCGAGCGCATGGGGAAGGTCACGAAGAAGCCGCTCTCGGCCCAGCCGAACGCCGGGCAGCCGCGGCTCCTCGACGGCCGGACGATCTACGAGTGCTCGCCCGAGTACATGGCCTCCTACGCGCGGCGCTTCATCCAGACCGGGGCCCGGCTCGTGGGGGGCTGCTGCGGGACGACGCCGCGGCACGTGAAGGCGATCGTCGGCGCGGCGCGCATGCTCTCGCCGCGCGAGCGCCCTGAGGCCGAGCGCCTCGTCCACGCCGAGCCCACGACCCACGACACCTCGCGCCTGCGGCCGGCCGTCGAGCCGATCCCCTACGCCGAGCGCTCGCGCCTCGCCGCGAAGATCGCGAAGGGCGAGAAGATCGTCTCGATCGAGCTCAACCCTCCCAAGGGGACCGACCTCAAGGGGACGCTCAAGCGGGCGAAGCAGGCGAAGGACGGCGGCTCCGACGCCGTGAACATCCCCGACGGGCCGCGCGCGACGGCTCGGATGTCGGCGCTCGCGACCGCCGTCTTGATCCAGCAGGAGGTCGGGATCGAGACGATCCTCCACTACTGCTGCCGCGACCGGAACCTCCTCGGCATGCAGGCCGACCTCCTCGGCGCCTTCGCGCTCGGGATCCGGAACCTGATCCTCATCACGGGCGACCCGCCCAAGCTCGGCGACTACCCCGACGCGACGGCGGTCTTCGACGTTGACTCGATCGGGCTCACGAACATGGTCTCGCGCCTCAACAAGGCGTTCGACCTGGGCGGCAGCTCCTTCGGGAAGCCGACCGGCTTCAACATAGGCGTCGGCGCGAACCCGGGCGCCCTCGACGAGAACCGCGAGATCGAGCGCTTCTTCTGGAAGTGCGACGCGGGCGCCGAGTTCGCCGTCACGCAGCCCGTCTACGACGTGGGCGCGCTCAACCGCTTCCTCGACGCGGTCCGGGCTCGCGGCCTCCAGATCCCGGTCGTCGCGGGGATCTGGCCGCTCGTCTCGCTCCGGAACGCCGAGTTCATGAAGCACGAGGTGCCGGGCGTCGTCGTCCCCGACTCGGTCGTCGAGCGCATGGCGAAGGCCCAGGAGAAGGGCTCCGACGCCGCGGTCGCCGAAGGCGTCCAGATCGCCCGCGAGGCCGTCCACGAGATCAAGGACCGGATCGCGGGGCTCCAGGTGTCGGCGCCGCTCGGACGAGTCGAGGTCGCGCTCCAGGTCGTCGACGCCCTGCGCGACTGAGCTACGGCCTCTCGAACGCGAACCGGAGGACGACGCCCCTTGCCGTTCCGAGGTAGAGGTCGCGTCCCAGGACGACGACCTCGCGCGCGTGGTCGCGCGTCGGGGAGAGGTCGATCTCGTCCAGGACCTTCCGCGCGTCGAGGTCGTACACCTGGACCCGCTCATCCCAGGAGGTGACGAGGGCGTACCGGTCGTCGAGGAAGGCCGTCTTGTTCATGTCGCGGTCGTGGGGGAGGTCGAGGGAAGGGTCGACCTCGGAGGGATCCCAGAGGACGAGGCGGTCCTTGCAGGCCGCGAGGACGCGCTTGCCGTCGGGCGAGAAGCTCGCCCGCGCGGGCTTCGCCCAGCTCGGGTCGACCGCGAGGCGGTGGTTCAGCTCGCCCGTGCGCGTCGAGACGTAGACGACTCCGCGGCTCGTCGCGGCGAGGATGCGGTCGTCGCCGGACCACCCGAGGGTCTCGAACCCTCCCTCGTGTCCCTGGGTCGCGGTCTCGACGCCGGTCGCGAGGTCGAGGACGTGGAGCATGCCCTGCGCCGTGCCCGACGCCAGGTAGCGGCCGGAGGCGGAGACGGCGAGGACGCGCTTGCCACGGGCGTTCGACTTGAGGGGCTTCACCTCGCGCGTCGCCGCATCGACGACGAGGGTCGCTCCGCCGTCGATCGCGACGTAGGCGTGGGTGCCGTCGCGGCTCGCCGCGACGCCCGAGATCGGGCCCGAGGCGAGATCCTTCTCGAGCACGACCTCGCCCCGGTCGATGTCGACGAGCCTGAGAACCCCGCCATCGCCTCCGAGCACGGCGCGTCCGCCCGGGAGGGGCACCATGGCGTCGAGGCGGATCGTGCCCGCCCACGCGGCGCGCGGCGCCTCGAGCGTCCTCGCGTCGAGGACGCGGACCTCGCCGTCCCAGCTCCCAGAGGCGACGCGCCCGCCGTCCGCCGAGACCGAGAGCGAGCGGACCTTCGCGCGGGCGCGGTGGCGGGCGAGCGCGTCGGGACGCCCCAGCTCGTGGAGCGCGATCGTGCCGTCGTCGCCGCCCGTCACGTAGCGTCGCTCGTCCACGAAGGCGAGGGCTTCCACCTTGTGCCCGAGCGTCCAGGTCTCGCCGAGGGTGAGCGTCGTCCCGTTGTAGAACGAGACCGTGCCCTCCGAGGTCGCGACCGCGATCGTCTCCCCGGAGGGCGAGTAGGCGATCGTCGACGTCTCGATGCCGCGGGCGAGCGCGGAGATCTGGTTCCCGCTGTCGGCCTCGAGGATCGTGAGCGGGATGGCTCCGATCGCGAGGGCGAGGATCCGGCCGTCGGGACGGAGGGCCCCGGCGTGGATCGCGCCCATCCGCTCCTTCCTGTAGAGCGGCTCGCCGCTCTCGTCGTCGACGGCGTCCGCGCGGAGCACGCCGTCCCAGCCTCCGCTCACGAGGCGCGAGGTCCCGGGCTGGAAGAAGATGACCCCGCACTCGCGCGCGTGCTTCGGCAGATCGCGGAGGAGCGCCCCCGACTCGGCCGCGAGGAGGTGGACCGACCCGTCGAGCGCGCCCGCGGCGAGCCACTTCCCGTCCGGCGACACCGCGAGGCGGCGGCACTCGCTGGGGAAGGTGCGCGTCCAGATCTCCTCGCCCGTCGCGGCGCGCCAGGCCCGCACGCTCTTCTCGGTCCAGCCCCCCGTCGAGAAGACGACCTCGCCCGACGGCGAGAACAGGACGGAGTCGACCCCGCGCTCGTGGCGCCAGGCGTAGCTCCCGGCGAAGCCGTTCAGCCTGAGGTGCTTCGTCCGGGCGAACCTCTTGCAGGCGGCCGGGACCTCGAAGGGGGGCGGCGGCGGGAGCGGCGGCCGCGGCGGCGGCGTCACGACCGGCGCGGGAGGCAGGCCCTTCAGCGCGAAGGCGACGAAGGGGATCGCGACGAGCGGGACGAGCGCGAGCCAGAGCCAGCGCCGGCGCGCCGCCTCGCCCTTCCCCTCGAGGGCCGCGGCGAGGGCGTTCCCGTCGGGGTAGCGCTCCTCCGGGTCCGGGGCGAGGGCGCGCTCGATCGCGCGCGCGACGGACAAGGGCGTCTCGGGGCGGATCTCGCGGATCGGGACGAACTCGCCGCTCTCGACCTTCTCGAGCGTCGCGAGCATGGTCGCCGCGTCGAAGGCGGGCCGGCCGGCGAGGCACTCGTAGAGGATCGCGCCGAGCGCGAAGACGTCGGCCTCGGGCCCGGCGTTCTTCGCGTCTTTCATCTGCTCGAGCGGCATGTAGCCCGCGGTGCCGCGCATCTCGCCCGTGATCGAGAGGTCCTCTCGCGTCTCGGCGATCGAGGAGAAGTGCTTGGCGAGCCCGAGGTCCACGATGAGAGCGCGCCCCCCGTCGAAGAGGACGTTCTCCGGCTTGAGGTCGCGGTGCACGATCCCGAGCGCGTGGGCCTTGCCGATCGCGCGGGCGAGCGCGGTGACGAGCGCGACCGCCTCGTCGACCCCGAGCGGGCCGCCCTCGAGGCGGCCGCGGAGCGTCCCGCCGCGCATGAGGCGGAGGACGACGAAGGGCCCCTCGGGGCTCACGCCCGCGTCGAGGAGCGGCACGAACCCGCTCGCCTCGTCGAAGCGCGAGAGCATGCTCCGCTCGCGCTCGAAGCGGGCGTGCGACTCGGCGCTGTGGCGCTTCAGGACCTTGAGCGCGACCTCGGCGCCGTCGGGCCCGCGAGCGAGGTAGACGATCCCCGAGCCGCCGCGGCCGAGCTGGGAGAGGACGTCGTAGGCGCCGATCTTCACCGTCTGG
>Ga0070738_10003784_pt1 | contig 19194 bp, 19 predicted proteins | sample Coa_R2_2_FD_66446 | JGI IMG/M metagenome (GOLD analysis project Ga0070738, IMG submission 66446) | Surface soil microbial communities from Centralia Pennsylvania, which are recovering from an underground coalmine fire - Coalmine... | ecosystem: Environmental > Terrestrial > Soil > Unclassified ... | reverse complement strand
GTGGCAGCACGATCCGGCGATCCAGAAGATCTGCGACGGCTGGCCCCAGGGCATCGATTCGGCGCGCGCGCGCCGGCTCGGCTTCAAGACCGACAAGGACCTCGACGAGGTCGTGCGCAACTTCATCGCCGACGATCTCGACGAGCAGATGAAGCTCGCCAAGGCGGCCTAAGTCAGCGGGTGAGCTCGCGCCAGGCGTTCTTGAGGCGGGCCAGCAGCGGCAGCACCGGCTGCTCCTTCAGCATGTTCCAGTAGTGCGGGTTGGTGTCGGGGCCGGCGATGGTGCCCGCGGCATCGACGAAGCCGGTGACGCCGACCGCGTCAGTGTCCCACCCGCCGGTGGTCTTCCAGATCGTGCTCTTGCAGTCGTAGCCCAGCAGCGCGTCGGAGAGCTTGTGCGCCATGAAATCCATGTGGCGCGGCAAGGCCTCGGGCCGGCACAGATAGGCCTTGTTGAAGGCGACGGCGAACAGGCGGAAGTGGAACGGGTTCTTCTCCATGTAGCGCACGACTTCCGTCGTGTTCGAGGGATAGCGCGGCGAGAAGAAATCGTCGATCACGACCAGCCCGTCGGGGCTCACGATCTGCTGCGCAATTTCGAGCTCGCTCCACACCGTGTTGCCGGTGTGCTCGCCGTCGATATGCATCCAGCGCACGCTCTGGTGCAGGGCGCGGAGGTCGAGCTTGCCGGGCAGCTTGCTCGACGGGCCGGAAAGCGTGACCACGTTCTTCGGATCGGCACCGACCGACGCGAACGCCTTGCGCACGGCAGGCTCGTCGAGCTCGAGGTCGCAGAGATAGAGCTTCTCGGCAGGCTTGCAGTAGCTCGCCAGCACCGCGGCCGAGCGGCCCTTCCACACGCCGATCTCGAACAGATCGCCCGGCGCGCCGGCCTGGAAGTCGAGCAACGCGCGCCACAGGGCGTAGGAATGGAAGCCGAACCAGCCCGGAACGGCGTCGATTTTTTCCCAGGTGAGCATCTCGCGACCTAGCTAACAGCGCCCCATCGCCGCTGCAAGCCGAAGCGCCTTGCCCCGCCGGTCGACCTCCTGTAGAGGCCGACCGTTCGTGCGCATGATTTCGACCAACAACGTCTATCGGGCGGCCGTCGGCCTTCTGTGGGCCCTGGTGCTTTGGCACAGCTGGTGCTGCCGCGGCCTGTTCGTCGACGGCTCGGCCTTCGTGGTCAACATCGTGCGCAACGAATGGTTCTTCGATTTCTATCCGCCGCGGCTGTTCGCCATGATCGTGGCGCAGATCCCGGTCATGACGGCGGTGCGGCTGGGCGCCACCGACCTGCACTGGCTGGCCGTCCTGCTGTCGCTCGGCCTGTTCGGCCTGCCGACCCTGATCTACCAGTTCGCGCTCCATCGTGCGAAGCAGGATCCGGTGCTGATGGCCGTGGTGCTGGCGGCGATCGGCGTGGTCTTCATGACGACGTCGTTCTTCATCGTCGGCGAGTACAACAGCGCCTATGCGATCGCCATCCTGACCGCGGTCCATCTCGCGACCATCCGTGAGCTCGACACGCGCGACGCGCTCGGCCTGCTGCTGATCGGCGTGCTGGCGATCCGCACCTACGAGGCGATGATCTATCTCGGGCCGCTGCTGGCGGCGATGGTGGCGTGGACGCTGTGGCGACAGAAGGCGCGGCCGCTCGTGCCGACCTTGATCTACGCGGCGACCGCGCTGTGCTTCCTGGGCGGCATGTGGGTGGCGGTCCAGTCCGTCGTCCATCCCTGGTCGGAATCGCACCTCAACGAGACCTACGATACCGCCAAGAATTTCTGGCAGAATATGCAGTTCGACCTGGCGCTCGGCAGCGCATTGATCGTGATCGCCTGGGGCCTGCTGAAGCCCGGCGATCTCGCCGGTCCGCGTCCTTATTTCTGGGCCGCCATCCCGATCGCCATTCTTGCGCTGTCGCCGCTGCTCGGGCTCACCGACACGCTGGTGCGGCCGCTCGCCAAGTCGCAGTACGTGGCGCGCAGCGCCGCGGGCCTGGTGATCGTCGGCATGGTGATCTTCATCTGGACCTATCGATCGGGCGCCGCCGAGCGGCTGAAGGCGCTGTCGGCGCTCAGTTCGCCCGTTGTGGCGCGGCGCTTTCTCGCGCTTGCCTGCCTGATGGTGCTGGCCGAACTGCCATCGGATCTTTTCCTCACCCATACCTGGGTCGCCTATCTCGACGCACTGCGCACCACGGTGCGCACCCACCATGGCGTCGTCGCCTTCGAGGACACGCCGCTGTCGCGGCCGCCGCACATCCTGCTGGTGGAGAACTGGGCGCTGTCGAGCCAGAGCCTCGCGGTGCGCACCAAGCCGGGCGACGGCGTGATCGCGCCGCCCCGCGGCTTCAGCGACTGGCTGCCGTTCCCGGCCGACGATCCGCCCAATCTCGGCCGCTACTTCTGGCGGGAGTGGTGATGCTGGCCGCCCAGGCCTGGCGCCTTGCGGCGGCATTGCTCTGGGGACTCGCGGCTTACGATACGCTGGCGTGCCGCGGCCTGTTCTGGGACGGCTCGGCGTTCCTGGTGAACATCATCGACAGCGGCACCTTCCACGATTTCTATCCCGCGCGCGCCTATGTCGGCTACGTCACGCAATTGCCGGTGCTGATCGCGCTCAAGCTCGGCGTCAGCGACCTCCGCGTGCTGGCGATGGTGCAGACGGCGGCGCTGTTTGCCCTGCCGGTCGGGCTCTATCACTTCGCGCTGGCGCGCGTGCGGCGCGACTGGCTGCTGCTCTGCGTCGTCATGGGGACGATCGCGCTGGTCTATCTGCCGACCTCGTTCTTCATCATCGGCGAGTACAACACGCTCTACGCCATGGCAACGGCGACCATGGCGATCGTGCTCACCGGCGAGCGGCGGCGGGCCTATGACGGCCCGCTGCTCTGCGCCCTGGCGGTGCTGAGCGTCTGCTCCTACGAGGCGATGGTCTATTTCGGCCCGCTGCTGGTGGCGGCGATGCTGTGGTGGCGGCACAGGCTGCCGCGCGAGGAGCGGACGGCGCGCGCCTTGGCGCTCGTCGCCGCCGTCGGATTCCTCGGGGGGACGATCGTCTCGAGCGACACCATCGTGGAGTACTGGCACCACCCGCACTTCGTGCTGGTGCGCGGCGCGATCCTCGACTTCTGGCAGAACCAGCAATTCATCGTGCCCGTGGCGGGCCTTAGTCTGTTCGCACTGGTGAGCCTTGCCCGGCCGTCATGGCTGCGTGGCCGGGCGCCCGTCATCCTCATTGCAATCGTCTCCGCGGTGCTGATCGCCACGCTCAAGTTCCGCGACTGGCTCAATCCCGAAGCAATGGTGTTCCCGCCGGCGCACTACGTGGCGCGCACCGCCGCCGGCTGCCTGTTGTGGGCGCTGCTGATCGCGGCGTGGGCGCATGTCGCGTGGCACGCCCACGCGCCCCGGCTTCTCGACGTCCTGCGCGAGCAGAAGGTCGGGCGGCGGCTGGCCGCGGCGATGATGGTGCTGCTGGTGGCGGCGGCCGTTCCCGATATCGCACTAACCCGGCTGTGGAGCGGTTATCTCGCTTTCTATCGCGGCGTGGTCACGAGCCACACCGGATATGTCTCGGTCACCAGCTTGCCGGACCGCGTCTGGCCGTGGTGGCTGTTCAACCAGCAATGGAGCGTGCCGGCGCTGAGCGCCATCCTGCGCAGCGCGCCGGACCAGGCGATCGTGCTCGCGGTCGAGGGACCGGGCGACATGCCGCCGTTCGACTCGCGCTGCGGCACCTTGCCGAGGCTCAAGGGCTACCGGTGGCCGGATTAAGGCCGCATCCAGTGATTGGATGGGCCTGAGCCGCGCACCGGCGCGGCAAGCTCGACGAACTCGCAGAGGATCTTGCGGGTATCGCGCGGATCGACGATCTCCTCGATCCAGAACGACTCGGCGCTGCGGAAGGGCGAGCGCAGCTTGTTCAGCCGGTCCTCGATCTCCGCCATCTTGGCCTTGCGGTCGGGCGCCGCGTCGAGGTCGGCGCGGTAGGCCGCCTCGATGCCGCCTTCGAGCGGCAGCGAACCCCAGCGGCCCGACGGCCAGGCATAGCGCCAGTTGAGCCGCGCGCCGTTCTGGTGCGCGGCACCGGCGACGCCGAAGGCGTTGCGGATGATGAAGCTGCACCAAGGCACCGTGGTCTGGAACATCGCCGACATGGCGCGCACGCCCTGGCGGATGACGCCGCTCTTCTCGGCCTCCAGCCCGATCAGGAAGCCCGGGCAGTCGCAGAAATAGACGACCGGCAGGTGGAAGGTCTCGGCCGTGTCGACGAAACGCGCGACTTTCTGGCAGGCGTCGGCCGTCCAGCCGCCGCCATAGAACATCGGATCGCTCGCCATCACCGCGACCGGCCAGCCGTCGATGCGGGCGAAGCCGGTCACGACCGACCGGCCGTAGAGCTTGCCCATCTCGAAGAAGCTGCCCTGGTCGACGATCTTCTCGACGATCGGCCGGATGCGATAGACCTTGCGGATGTCGCGCGGGATGGCGTCGAACAGCGACTCCTCGCGCCGGTTGGGATCGTCGGTCTGCGGGCCGCGCGGCGGCGTGTCGTAGACGGACGAGGGCAGGTACGACAGGAAGCGCCGCGTGAAGGCGAAGGCCTCGTCCTCGCTGTCGACCGCCTCGTCGATCGCGCCGGCGCGCAGCTGGATCTCCCAGCCGCCCAGCTCCTGCTTGTCGAACTGCCTGGGGCTCAGCCGATTCACCACCGGCGGGCCGGCGACGAACATCGCCGAGATCTCCTTCACCATGACCGAATAGTGCGTGGCGGCCAGCCGCGCCGCGCCGAGGCCCGCCACCGAGCCAAGGCCGAGGCCGACCGTCGGCACCGTGCCCATGTTGCGCACCACCCACTCCCAGCCGCGCACGCCCGGCACGTTGGCGCGGCCGGTGGTCTCGATCGTCTTCACCGAGCCGCCGCCGCCCGAGCCTTCGATCATGCGGACGAGCGGCACGCGATACTGGTTGGCGTAGCGCTCGATGAAGATGTCCTTCTCCTTGATCGTGGCGTCGGCCGAGCCGCCGCGCACGGTGAAGTCGTCGCCCGTCACGGCGACGTGCCGTCCGTCGATCCTGGCGCGGCCCATGACGGCGTTGGCGGGCGTGAGGTTCACGAGGTCGTTGTTGCCGTCGTACTCGGCCATGCCGGCGACCGAGCCGATCTCGCGGAAGCTTTCCTTGTCGACCAGCCGGTCGATGCGCTCGCGCACCGTGAGCCGGCCGCCGTCGTGCTGGCGCTTCACCTTGTCTGCGCCGCCCATGCGCTTCGTCATCTCCTGACGGCGCCGCAGCTCATCCATCTCCCGCTGCCAGCTCATGATCTCGTTCCCGCTCGAGTTGTTTCAATCGTCGCAAAGGTCTCCGGTTTCGTACCAATGCCGGCCCGGCAGGGCTACACTGAAACGAGCCGAGGCGGGGGAGCAGGCCGATGGACGAAACTACCGACAGCAGCGTTCTGCTGGTGGCGCGCTGCCTTCTGGCAGGCCTTTTCCTGTGGTCGGGCATCGGCCAGGCGAGCGGCTACGACCAGACCGCGATCTTCATGACCCGCCATGGCGTGGTCGGCCAGCTGCTGCCGCTCGCGGTGTTCATCGAGCTGGCCGGCGGCATCCTGCTGGTCACCGGCTATCGCATGCGCTTCACCTGTCTGGCGCTGGCCGGCTTCTGCGTCGTGACGGCGCTCCTGTTCCACGCCAACTTCAATGACCACGAACAGATGTTCCATTTCCTGAAGAACGGCGCGATCGCCGGCGGCCTGCTGGCGCTCTACGTCTCGGGTCCCGGCCGCATCTCCTTCGACGGCGAGACCGTGAAGCCGGACTAGTAGACGACCCCGTCGATCAAATTCTCTTCATAGAGGCGCGCGAGATCGATGCCGCCCGGCGGCCGCGCCGTCTGCAAGCCAGCGATCGCGCTCTTGAGCCGCGCCTCCTGCTCGCGCCGCAGCTTCTCGGCTTGCTCGACCGTGATCGCCTGGAAGCGCACCGTCATGCCGGGCAGCAGGCGACCGAGCCGCGGCAGGTCGACCGAGGCGACCGTCGCGATCTTCGAGTAGCCGCCGACGGTTTGGCGATCGCCCAGGAGCACGATGGGCAGCCCGGCGCCCGGCACCTGGATGGCGCCCGGTCCGATGCCGTCGGAGATGATGTCGGCGCCCTTCGAATGCTCGATGGTCGGGCCTTCGAAGCGGATGCCCATGCGGTCGGCTTCCTTGGAGACCTTGTAGTCGGACTCGATGAAGGTCTTGCGGCCGGCGGCGCTGAAATAGTCGTCCTGCGGCCCCCAGATGACGCGGATCGGCCCGCTGCCGTAATCGAACGGTGCGGCAAGCTTGTGCTCGTCGCCCGCCGGCGCGCTCGCGAGCCGGAGCGGCAGCACGTCGCCGCTGGCGAGCTTGCGGCCCTTGAAGCCGCCGATCCCGGCGCGTGCGTAGGTCGAGAGGCTGCCCATGAAGGGCGGGAGATCGAAGCCGCCGGCGACGGCGAGATAGGCCGTGCTCGATCCGTCGACCATGCCGACGCGCAAGATCTGGCCGCGCTTCAGAAGGTGACTGCGATCGCTCTCCAGCGGCTTGGCCGGCGCGTCGGCACCGTCGATCAACGATGGCGAGAGCGGGCCGACCAATGCCACGCGCACGCTGTCGGCCTCGACCGCGAGGTCAGGCCCCATGACGCCGATCTCCAGGCAGGCCGTGCCGGCGGGGTTGCCGGCCAGCGCATTGGCAAGCGCGAGAGCGATGCGATCCATCGCACCAGCGGTCGGCATGCCGAGCGCCATGAAGCCGACACGGCCTTGATCCTGCACGGTGTCGAACAGGCCCGCGCGCACGACTTTCAGGGCCGCGCTCATGATTTGATGAGCTTCGACCAGTCGAGCGTGCCGGCCGCGACATCGCGGGCAATCCGGTCGTAGGTCTTGCGGTCGATGCGTTCGAAGCTGAGCGAATCGCCGGGCGCCAGGAACACCGGCTGCTCGCGGCGCTGGTCGAACATCCAGAGCGGCGTGCGGCCAATGATATGCCAGCCGCCCGGGCTCTCGAACGGGTAGATCGTGGTCATGTCCATGGCGATGGCGACCGACGAGCGCGGCACGCGCACGCGCGGCTGGCTGCGTCGCGGCAGATAGAGGCTCTGCTCGAGACCGGCGATGTAGGCGAGGCCGGGCATGAAGCCCAGCACGTAGACCTTGAACGACGAGGCGACGTGCGCGGCGATCACCTGCTCGGGTGTGCGCTTGGTGCGCTGCGCGACGTCCTCGAGATCGGGCGCGAACTCGGGATCGTCGTAGCAGCAGGGAATGGTGACCCGCCGGCTGCGCGCCGCCGCCGACAGCCCGCCCTCGAGCAGCTTGCCGATGCGCGGCTGCAGTTCGGCGCGCGAGGTGGCGAGCGGGTCATAGCAGACCATCAGGGAGCGCATGGAGGGCACGGTCTCGACCACGCCGGGCAACTTTCCCGACGCCTTGGCCGCGCCGATGGCGGCGTGCAGGGCCATGACCTGGCCGTTGATGGCTGGCGAGATTTCGTTGCCGAATTCGACGCTGAAGGCGGTATCGCCGCAGGAGAGGTACCGAACGCTCACGCGTGCTAGGATAGCCATTCCAAACGAGGGAGTCTCCCATGGCCGCTGGAACCAACGCTGGCTTCGTCAACATCAACTCGGACCTGGGCGAGAGTTTCGGCCCGTGGGTCATGGGCAACGACGCCGAGGTGCTGAAGATCGTGAAGTCGGCCAACGTGGCGTGCGGCTTCCACGCCAGCGATCCCACGGTGATGGTCGACACGGTGAAGCTCTGCAAGGACAACGGCGTGTCGATCGGCGCCCATCCGGGCTTCGCGGACCTGCAGGGCTTCGGCCGCAGGGTGATCAACCTCACGCCCAAGGAGCTCGAGGCCAACATCGCCTATCAGCTGGGCGCGCTGCAGGCGATCGCGGCGCTGCAGGGACTCAAGGTCACGCACATCAAGCCGCACGGCATGATGGGCAACATGTCGGCCGAAAGCGCCGAGATGTCGGAAGTGATCGCGCGCGCCACCAAGGCGGTCGACCGCGACATCATCTTCCTTTGCCAGGCCAACACCGAGCAGGGCAAGGCGGCGCGCAAGTTCGGGCTGCGCGCGGCCGAAGAGGTGTTCGCCGATCGCACCTACACCGACACCGGCTTCCTGACGCCGCGCAAGCAGCCCAACTCCATGGTCAAGGATCCGGCGCAGGCGGTGGCCAACGTGCGCCGCATGGTCGAGGAGCAGGCGATCTATTCGACGTCGGGCAAGCGCATTCCCTGCCAGGTCGATTCGATCTGCGTGCACGGCGACGGCCCGACCGCGGTCAGCGTGTCCAAGGCCGTGCGCGAGGGCCTCGAGGCGGCCGGCGTCCGTGTCGTGCCGCTGCCCGACCTGCCGAGCCTGAAGCACTAGATCGGCGGATGGCGGGGGACCGACGACGCCGGGGAGGCGCGGGCCGGCGGTGAAGAAGCGTATCTACGGCCTGATCTCGATCGCCGTCGGCATCGTGCTGTCGCTGGGCGCGATCGAGCTGATGGCGATCGCCTGGCTGTGGCTGGAGGACGGCCGCTACACGCCCGCGGCCGAGCTGTTCGAGCGCACGCAGAACACCTTCGTGCGCGACATGACCAAGGGCACGTCGTGCCGCTACATCGACCGGCTGTTCCCGCACCCCTATGTCGGCTTCGTGCACCACGGCAACCCGCCGTGCGGCATGGTCAACATCAACAATGTCGGCCTGTTCAACGAGGACTTCCCGACGGTCAAGCGCGACGACCGCTACACCATCCTGCTGACCGGCGGCTCGATCGCCTCGCAGCTCGCGCAGTTCGATCCGCGCCCCAAGCCGCGCTATCTCGAGGACGAGCTCAACGCCCACTATGTCAGCCCCAGCGGCAAGCCGTTCCTGGTGCTGAACGGCGGCGACGGCGGCTGGAAGCAGCCGCAGCCCTTCATCCTGTTTTCGCTGTATGCGAGCTCGCTCGACGCCGTGGTCGTGATCGGCGGGCTGAACGAGTTCTACATGTTCCGGCCACACGAGCGCGAACGGCTGGAGCGGCCGGAGAGCAACTTCCTCGAGGTCAATCCGCTGGTCGCCGACGCCAATTTCGGCGACGCCGCCATCGGCTGGGTGATGGGCCGGATCGCGGGCGCGCTGTCGCTCAACCCCGTGCTCGGCCACAGCCATGCCGCCTATCTCCTGATCCGCGGCATCGAGCTGGCGGCCAAGTCGCGCGGCGCGCTCAAGTCGAACAAGAAGACGACGCTCGACAGCCTGTTCGCCTTGCCGCCCGACGTCGCCGGCAACGGCGAGAAGGTCTTTGCCGCGCAATTGGCGCTCTACCGCAAATACCAGAGCGCGACCGAGGCGGTGGCGCGCGACTACGGCGTCAGGAGCGCCTATTTCTTCCACGCCGTGCCGGCCTGGGGCAAAACGCTGACGCCGCAGGAAAAGGCGGTGGTCGGCGACCTCTCCTATGGACCGCTCTATCGCCGCATGGTCGATGCCATGATGAAGCAGCGCGAGCAGGGTCTGGCGGTGTTCGATCTCGGCGACATGCTGGCCGACGTCAAGGAAACGATCTATGCCGACGAGGCGCACTTCATCCGAAGTGCGCAGGATGGCGCCAGTCCGGGCTATACCTTGATGGCCAAGGTGGTCGCCGCCGACCTGGCGCAGGCCTGGGGCCTCAGGCGCAAGCCGTGAAGGAATCGACGGACAGGGCGGGGAGTGCGACGATGGCAACGAGCGGGACAGTGAGAAGATGAAGCGGCGAATTTTCGGTTTGATCTCGACCCTGGTCGGCATCGTGATCGCGCTCGGGGCGCTGGAGTTGCTGGCGACCCTGTGGCTGTGGAACGAGGACGGCCACTACACCTCCGCCGCCGAGCTGTTCGAGCGCACCCAGAACACCTACGTGCGCGAGATCAACAAGAGCACGGGCTGCCGCTACGTCGATACGCTCTTCCCCCATCCGTATGTCGCCTTCGTGCATCACGGCAACCCGCCGTGCGGCATCAACAACGTCAACAATGTCGGCCTGTTCAACGACGACTTCCCGACGGTCAAGCGGGCCGACCGCTACACCATCCTGCTGGTCGGCGGCTCGGTGGCCTCGCAGCTCGGCCAGGCCGCCAAGTCCCCGCCGGCGCCCAAATTCCTCGAGGAGGAGCTGAACAACCACTATGTCAGTCCCAACGGCAAGCCGTTCCTGGTGCTGAACGGCGGGGACGGCGCGTGGAAGGAGCCGCAGCAATTCATCCTGTTCGCGCTCTATGCCGGCTCGGTCGATGCCGTGGTGACGCTCGACGGCTACAACGAGCGCTATTTCTTCCGCTCCTACACCAAGGAGCGGCTGGAGCGGCCGCTCAGCAACTTCACCGAGGTCAATCCCTTCGTGGCCGACGAGAATTTCGGCGACGCCGCGATCGGCTGGGTGATCGGCCGCATCTCGACCGTGCTGGCGGGCAACCCGGTCCTGGGCCACAGCCATGCCGCCTACCTGATCATTCGCGGCATCGAGGCGGTGGCCAAGAAGCAGGACGTGTTCGGGCCCGAGACCAAGAAGACGACCCTGGCCAGCCTGTTCCGGCTGCCGGACGACGTGATCGGCAACGCCGAGAAGGTCTTCCAGACCCAGCTCATGCTCTATCAGAAGTACGAACGCTCGATCGAGGCGCTGGCCAGGGACAACGGCGTGAAGAGCGCCTATTTCATGCAGCCCGTGCCGGCCTGGGGCAAGGAACTGACCGAGGACGAGCGGCGCGATGCCGGCGACCTCGACTACGCGCCGCTCTATCGCCGCATGGTCGACGGCATGATGACGCTGCGCGAGCGCGGCCTGAAGATGTACGACCTGGGCGACATGTTCAAAGACGTGAAGGAGCGCATGTACGCCGACGACGTCCATCTGCTGCGCGTAATCGGCGGCGACAGCAAGGGCTACCGCATGATGGCGGCCCGCATGGGCGAAGACCTGGCCGAGGCCTGGGGATTGCAGCGCAAGAATTGAGGCTGAAGGAGGTATGCCGTCCTCTCCGCCGCGCAGCGGGGGAGAGGAAGCAGACAAAGTGGTCTGCTTCTACAATTGATACAAATCGATTTGTCACACGACACCAAAGTTACGTGCACTTGCCCTATATCCTCGTTCGCGACGCCGGGAGGGGTCCTGGTGGTTGCAGCGTTTAGTGTGGGTTTGCCCGGCTTTGGGGTCGGGTGAGGGTGCTGGCCGAAGAGGATCAAGGGATTCGCCTCGGCCGGCGGGTTTCTAACTTGGGGTTTCACATGACGTTCATTGCTCGCGCCTGCGCGTTTGCCGGTTCGCTGCTTGCCGACGATTTTGGCGGCTCTTCGACCCGTCTGGCGTTCGTGATCGGCCTGTCGGCCTCGGTCGTCCTGGTGCTGGTCCGCATCGGCACTGCCGTCGCGGCGGTCGCCCACTAAAGACCAAGACTAAAGACCTGAACTTTGGGCTTTGCGCAGCCTTCGGGCTGCGCCATTCTCCCGGGGCGTAAAAAGTCGTCCTGGAGACTTTGCTGTGTCGCGTGTCGACCGCGCGGAAGGCGCCACCCCTCAGTCGTCGAACTTCGTTCGTCCGTTGTCCATCGATCGCATGGCCGCCTGGACCGCGCTCGCGCCGTTGATCGACCGCGCCGGCCGCAAGCCGGTGGTCGACGCCCTGCGGGCCTGGGTTGAGGTGAGGCGCGGCCAGCCCGACGTCGCCGACGAGACGGCCTGTGCGCGCTGGTGCGAGGCCCGGCTCGCCCCCCTGCTCGCGCCCTCGCAGCGCCGCGTCTTCAATCTCACCGGTACGGTCCTGCACACCAATCTCGGCCGGGCGTTGCTGGCCGAGGAGGCGATCGCCGCCGCCGTCGACGCCATGCGTTCGCCGACCACGCTCGAATACGACGTCGAGGATGGCGGCAGGGGCGAGCGCGACGACCACATCGCGCCGTGGCTCTGCCGGCTGACCGGCGCCGAGGCCGCGACCTCGGTCAACAACAATGCCGGCGCCGTGCTGATCGTCCTGAACGCGCTGGCGGCCGGCAAGGAAGTGATCGTCTCGCGCGGCGAGCTGATCGAGATCGGCGGCGCGTTCCGCATTCCCGACATCATGGCGCGGGCCGGCTGCCGGCTGGTCGAGGTCGGCACCACCAACCGCACGCATCTCAGGGATTACGAAGCGGCGATCGGGCCGGAAACCGCCGCCGTCATGAAGGTGCACCCGTCGAACTACGCCCTGCAGGGCTTCACCAAGTCGGTGAGCGCCGCCGAGCTGGTGCCGCTCGCCCGCGCCAGGGGCCTGCCGGTGATCGAGGATCTGGGCAGCGGCACCCTGGTCGATCTCGAGACCTGGGGCCTGCCGCATGAGCCCACCGCGCGCGAGGCGATCGAGGCCGGCATCGATGTCGTGACCTTCTCCGGCGACAAGCTGCTGGGCGGCCCGCAGGCCGGGCTCGTGGTCGGCAGGAAAGCGTTGATCGAGCGCGTCGCCCGCAATCCGATGAAACGCGCGCTGCGGCTGGACAAGGTGCGGCTGGCGGCGCTCGAAGCGACGCTCAAGCTCTACGCCGATCCCGAACGGCTGGTCGCCAGGCTGCCGACCATCCGTGCGCTGGCGCGGCCGGCCAAGGACATTCGCGCGCAGGCCGAGCGCCTGCTGCCCGCCTTCGCCCAGGCGCTGGGCAAGGAATTCACGGCGGACGTCCAGGCGGTGAAGGGCCAGATCGGCTCGGGCGCGCTGCCGGTCGATCTGTTGCCGTCCTTCGCGCTCTGCGCGCGCGGAGCCAACGGGAAGGGAGCGGGCCTCGACAGGCTTGCCGCCGCCTTCCGCAAGCTGCCGGTGCCGGTGATCGGCCGGATCGAGCACGATGCCCTGCTGTTCGACCTGCGCATGCTCGAGGAGGAGGGTGAGTTCGTGGGCCAACTCGGAAATCTCGCACCATGATCGTCGGCACGGCAGGCCATATCGACCACGGCAAGACCGCGCTGGTGAAGGCGCTGACCGGCGTCGATGCCGACCGCCTGAAGGAAGAGAAGGCGCGCGGCATCACCATCGATCTCGGCTATGCCTACAGCGACCTGGGCGATGGCAGGCAACTGGGTTTCGTCGACGTGCCGGGCCACGAGCGCTTCGTGCACAACATGCTGGCCGGCGCCACCGGCATCGACGCCGCCCTGCTGGTCGTGTCGGCGGCCGAGGGCATCAAGCCGCAGACCGTCGAGCATCTGCAGATCGTCGACCTGCTGGGCCTCGATCGCGGCATCGTGGCGCTCACCAAGTCCGATCTCGCCAACGACGACCAGATCCTCGAGCGCATGGCCGAAATCGAGACGCTGCTGTCGTCGACCCGGCTGGGCGGCGCGGAGATCATCCCGGTCTCGTCGCTGACGGGACAGGGCATCGACGAGCTGAAGACCAAGCTCTTGGCGCTGGGCGAGAGCGGCAAGGGAACGACGGGCTTCGCCCGCCTCGCCGTCGATCGCTGCTTCGTGCTGCCCGGCGCGGGCGTCGTGGTCACGGGCACGGTGCATGCCGGCGAAATCCGGGTCGACGACCGGCTGCTGCTGACGCCGTCGGGGCTGGAGGCGCGCGTGCGCTCGCTGCATGCCCAGAACCGTGCCGCCGAGATCGGCCGCGCCGGCGAGCGCTGCGCGCTCAACCTGACGGGCCCGCGCCTCTCCAAGGAATCGGTGCGGCGCGGCGACTGGGTGGTGAGCCCGGAGCTGCATGCGCCCACCGACAGGATCGACGTCCGGCTGAAGCTGCTGGCTGCCGAGACCGCGCCGCTCAAGCACTGGTCGCCGGTGCATGTGCATATGGGATCGGCCCATGTCATGGGGCGCGTGGCCCTGCTCGAGGGCGATTCGCTGGCGCCGGGTACCGAGACGCTGGCGCAACTCGTGCTCGAGGAGAAGGCGGGGGCGCTGGCGGGCGACCGCGTCATCCTGCGCGATCCTTCGGCGACGCGCACCGTGGCAGGCGCCGCCGTGATCGATCCGTTCGGCCCGCCGCGCAATCGCCGGACGCCGCGGCGCATTGCCGAGCTGCGCGCGCTCGACGATGCCGATGCTTCGGCGTTGGCCAATCTGCTGCGGCTGGAGTCGGGTTTCGTCGAGACCGCGCGCTTCGGCCTGTCGCGCAACCTGCGGCCGGCCGAGGTCGATCGCCTGCTGGCCGAGGCGGGCGGCACCAAGGTCGCTTCCTTCGGCTTGCTCGCCGAGACGCTGGCGGCGGCGCGCACCGACCTCGTCGAGACGCTCAAGACCTATCACCAGACCAATGCCGATGCGCCCGGCCTGCAGCCCGAGCGGCTGCGGCTGGCGATGAAGAAGCGCTGGCCGGTCGCGGTGTTCCGCGCGCTGATGGACCACGAGGTCGTCGGCAAGACGATCGTGGTCGACGGCCCGTTCCTCAGGTTGCCCGGCCATTCGCTGAAGCTCGGCGCCCGGGACGAGCAGCTCTGGAAGAACATCTCGAGCGATCTCGCGCGCGAGCGCTTCAAGCCGCCGCGCGTGCGCGATTTCGCCGATCTCTACGACACGCCCGAAGCCGACGTGCGCCGCCTGATGCGCCGCGTCGCCAAGCTCGGCCGCGTGGTCGAGGTGGCGCCCGACCAGTATTTCCTGCGGCCTGTGGTGGCCGAGATGATCGCCATCGCCCATGCCTTCGGCCGCGACTTCACCGCGGCCGAATTCCGCGACAGGCTCGACAATGGCCGCAAGGTGGCGATCCTGATCCTCGAATTCTTCGACCGCCACGGCATCACCATCCGCCGCGGCGACTGGCGGCGCACCGTGCCGCAGAAGCTCGGGCAGTTCGGTCCGCCGCCGCAGGCCGCCGCGTGACAACGATGCCGTTGCCCGGATATATCGAACATGGAGGGGAAGCGCTCCCGGTGGGGCGGCTGGCCTTCAAAGCCAGAGAGGGTCGCCAGACGGCTCTTAGTGGGTTCGACTCCCACTCTCTTCCGCCAATTCTCGTCCGTAGCGGTCCATGGACGCCCAGGAACCGGCCCGAATGCCGCCGCGTTTGTCAGCCGTAGCATCGCGCGGAAAAGCTGGGAGCATCGATCGTGGCCGCCATCGGACGGACCGTTTGGGCGATTGCTGAGGGCTATATCCCGGGCCAAAGTGTCAGCAGCGACCACGCGCTGGTTTCTCACGAAGCCGCCTGCCTGCTGAACACTTCGGATCAGGATGCGCAGGTGACGATCACCTTGTTTTTCACCGACCGCGATCCGGCGGGCCCTTACCGGCTTACCGTGGGCGCTCGGCGCACGGTACACATGCGCTTCAATGACCTGACCGATCCCGAGCCGGTGCCGCGCGACACGAGCTACGCCTCGATCATCGAGTCGACCGTGCCGATCGTCGTTCAGCATACCCGGCTCGACTCGCGCAATCCGAATATCGCCCTTCTTTCCACGGTTGCATTTTCCGTATGACGACGGGTTCCCGGCGCTCGGCAAGTGCGATCTGCCTTTCGATAAGACGATGTGTCACTCGAGTTCGATAACCTGCGTGACGTTGCCCGAACAGATGTAGCAACAGGTCGAACAGTGCTGCTTGTTGCCCAGGCCGACGCCCCAGTAGCGCCGGGCATTGCCCTCGACCCAACCGCCATAGCAGATCCGTTCGCCCGGCCGGCAGCGTAACGCGAACTCGTGCACACGCGAGTTCTGGAGCACGTAGGCCTCGCCGCCGCCCGGCCAGACGGCGTTTCGGTTCTGCGAATAGAAGGCGAGCTGTATGCGATACGGATAGCCATTCTTGATTCGGAAGGTGACGCTGTATTCCTCTGCGTCCGCGCTCGGCGCCGTCCACACCATCGGCAGGAGGATGGACAACGCCAAGGCTGCCGCCCTGCCGGCCTTCAGGAGCCTCCATCGGCTCAACTTTCGATCCTTCGCGGAAGACACCGGCCACACGACGGCGCTACTTCTTCTTGAATTTGATGCCCATAAGCATCGCATTCTCCGCCTTGTCGTGCTTCTGGTCGCCCTCGACCGACGACCAGTTCGACACCACGAGCTTGGCGCCGTTCTTCAGCGCCGGATCCATCAGCAGATACTGCACGACCGTCCTTTTGCCCTTGTATGTCGCGGCGAAATTCATCGCGACGGTCTTGGCGCCGGCGAGCACCATTTCCTGGGTCTGCGCCTTGCCGATCGTGACACCCTGCTTTTCAAAGTAGTTGTCATGCTCCTTGAACAGCGTGTCCATCGAGTCCGGCGTGGCGGCCTCGAACCAGATGTAGACTTCCTTGTCCGGCGAAACGATCTGCATGCCGCGCTTGATCTCGCTCACTTTCCACTGGTTGGGAACGTCGATGATGGCGAGCGCCTCGCCGAGCGAGATCTGATAGGTGTCGGCGCGGGCCGCAGACACGCCGACGAACAACGCGGCCGTCGCGCAGACGGCCGAGATCAGACGAGCAAGCATCGGATTTCCCCCCAAGTCGAACGAAGTGCCCCGCGGCAACGTAGGGCGCACGCCGTTTGATGGCAATCTCATGCGCGCGGAAGAGGGCGCGACTTCAACTGCAAATTCTCAGCAAGTGAAATTGCAGTGAGCAAATTCTTACGGCCGATGGTTGCTCTGCAGCGGCACGCTGGATACTGAGTGTCTCGGCGGCGTCCGGCAGAAGGTTCGTACGTCGGTCGGCTGTTTACTCGGGGGGAGACAATCATGACTTTGACCGCGCCCGGCTTCTTGCGCGCGACGCACCGCCTGATCGCCTGGACGGCGATCCTGGTCGGCTGCATCGCCATGCTGTCGGGGACAGTGCACGCCCAGGCCGAGAACTCCGTTCTGGACAAGCTGATGAAGAAGACCAGCATCAAGTACACCAAGAACGGGGGCGTCTACGTCGCGCAGTTCACCGGCAAGTCGCTCAAGCAATTCCCGATGCTGATCGCGGCTGACGGCGACACCGTCATCATGATCGCCGTCGTCGCGGAGAAGGAAAAGTTCAAGAAGACGCCCGAGCTGGTCGAAGGCCTCGCGATGGCATCGATGGACAATCCGCTCCTGAAGGTGGGTCTGGTCAAGGCGGGCGACATGGTCGTGCGGGTCGATGCCCTGATCGAAAGTCTCGATTCCGACGACCTCGAGAAGCTGATCAACAAGGCTGCGCTCGGCGCTGACGCGATCCACAAGCAGTTTTCCAGGAACATCAGCCGGTAGCCCTCCGCCTGCATCTTCGGGGAGAGATCGAGATGTTGACGCAAGTTGTTCGGGTGGCCCTCTTGGCCGCCTTCCTGTTGTTGAGTGGCTTGTCGGCCAGCCAGGCCGGGACCTACGAGATGGCGCTGGGTCAGGGTAGGGCCGGCTTCACGTTTCCGGACGACTGGAAGGTGAACAAGATCAAGCGCGGGCTGGAAGGTCTTTCCAGGAAGCAGGAGGTCGCCTTCTGGATCGAAGCTTGCTTCGACGACGAGCTCGCTCAGCTGCAGAAGGAACACGACAAGTATTTTGCCGACCACAAGGTCGCTTTCTCCGGAAAGGTGGAGACGTCGCAGGCGAAGAAGGGCGGCGCCACCGTGACGACAAAGATCTTCGACGCGAAGTACAAAGGCGCGAATACCATGGTCGTGAGCATCGTGGCGGATTTCGGCCTGAACAAGGCCAAGCTGATCTACACGGAATGGGCAACGACGATCGACGACTACATCGACTTCGACGAGCAGGTCGGCGCCATCATGAAGAGCTTCAAGTTCCCCCTGTAGGAGCGCACTCAAGGAACCGATCACCCGGCCCCCCATCACGGGCCGGATCTATCCTGCGCAGCAAGGCTCGCGATGAATTGGGCCTGCTCACGAAGCGCTCTTGCCAGCGCGCGCAGTTCGGGGCGCACGCCGCCCTTCCACGCGTTGCGCGACGAGGTCGCCTTGCCCCGCGGCGTCCGCGGTCCGCTCGATTTCTGCCACGGCCGCGAGCGGCGGATCAGCCGGGCGCGCGAGCGCCGCAATCTCTCGCAGCGGAGTGGGCGCATCATCGGCGCCTCCCGGGCTCGATCCGGCGTTGGCCGCCGCCGGCTGCGGCGGCAGCGGGATCGCGGCGTGGTTGTTGATCTGCTGCGGGCCGGTGGTGATGTTGGCCTGGTGGGCGAACACCGCCGGCGCCTTCTTCAGGCCGCCCAGCGCCTGCAGGGTGGCGGCGCATTGCGCCTGCGCCTTCAGGCCATAGCGCAGCAGCAGATCCGCGTGCCCGCCTGGTTCGCCCAACGCCGTCGCCGACGATGAGTAGAGCAGGCCCCGCGTGGTCAAGCGCGTGAACAGCGTCTGCAGCGCCAGCGCCTGATGCATCAGCATGTCCTCGACGCCGCTGAAATCGTTGCGCCGCAGTTTCTCGGTCTGCTCCCGCATCTCGGCCGCGAAGGCCGTCATGTCGGCGGCGCTGACACTGGCCGGATCGCTCGTCGCCGCGAGCGCCAGGGCGAGCGACGGCGCCCGGCGCGGCAGGGTCGCGGGCACGGCGGGTTCCGGGGAATTCGAAGGCTTCATTGGCGCTCCTCGTCGGATTGCTTGTTCACGAAATGTTCCTATGTAGGGGCATGTATTGACTGTTCAAGGGGCCGGCCGAAGGTGACTATCGAGAATGGCCAATACATCTTTTGGATCAATGGGTTATACCCATCGCCAGTTCGTTTGGCGCGTTTTGAGAGAGGGTGCGTTGAGGCGCTTAGCCAATAGCCTGCTGGTCGTCGTGTCGGTGCTGCTGGTCACCGCACTTGCCGAAGGCGCGACGCGGCTGATCGACGGCCTGCCGCTGTTCGCCGACTGGCTGCCCAGCATGGTCGATCGCGACGTGCCGGCCATGGTCGTCGATTCGATCCCGCGTGCGCCGGGCGTCGCGCGCGACATCTTCTTCGAGGATCCGCCGCCGCTGCCCAATCGCCGCGCGCCGCCCGCCGAATGGGTGCGGATCGCGCGCGAGCTGGGCGAGAAGACCGAATTCGGCCGGCCGCTCTTTCACCATGCCGACTTCTTCAAGGCGTGGAACGAGATGGCGATCGGCAATCCCTGCGACAGCGCGGTGCTGCGCCAGGCGCCGGGCCGGCTCTTCGTCTACACGCCGGCCGACGGCGCGCGCTATCCGCTCTATCGCTTCCTGCCCGATGCGACGACGCCCTTGGGCCTCGTCACCAATCGCATGGGCTGGCGCGGCCCGCCGAT
>Ga0070738_10003783_pt1 | contig 19204 bp, 14 predicted proteins | sample Coa_R2_2_FD_66446 | JGI IMG/M metagenome (GOLD analysis project Ga0070738, IMG submission 66446) | Surface soil microbial communities from Centralia Pennsylvania, which are recovering from an underground coalmine fire - Coalmine... | ecosystem: Environmental > Terrestrial > Soil > Unclassified ... | reverse complement strand
CCTCCGCGAAGAAATCCGAGCGGCTACCGGGGGTCGCGTGGAGTCGGAGGAGTTTTCGGACTGGGCTATCCGCCTGCTCGATTTGGCCGCCTGACTGTAAGAATCTCCCAGAAAGTACAACCCAACTGGGAGACTGCGGAAAACAATCTCCGTTTTGCTATGAGGAAGCACCTTGCTGCCGGCGCTGCTGTGCCGAACAAGCAGGAATAGTCTGAGCATTCCTCGAAGCCGGGATCTGCCTGCCACGCATCCGAACTGTACGTTTCAGGCGGCCGCAAGGTCTGAACGGCCATCAAGGACGGCTTAGCCGAAAAGCTGCCTTAGCAAGTCCGGAACGGATAAACGCGGTCTTTCGTCGCTCGCATAAGAGGCGCAGAAGATCTCTTCCGCAAGGAGCTTCGCCCGATATTCGTAACCCAGTGCCGGAGCCAAGGGTGCGACCTCCGCCTCGAATTCCGCGGCTTCGCGCGGATTCCAGTTGGTGCATCGGCGGGGAGGATTGGGTCCAGCGTTCGGACGCGCCCGTGCTAACTCCGCGAACGTGCCGGCGTCGATCCGCGACCGCCATCCCATGAACTCGGCAACTTCTTGGTAACGCGGATAATCGAGATCCTCCAGCCGTTCGACTCGGCAGTGCGATGCCGGCAAGCAGCGGAATTGCTCGAGGATGGCGCGGTTTCGCGCCTGCCAGAACCAGGCAAGCCTCCCAATCTGGGTGAGCTGGGCCCAGCGCTCGAACTCGGCCCCGTGCGGGATGTTCCTGCCCAGAAAATGACGCGGCTCCTCCCCCTCGCGGTAGCTGGGAGGAAGACGGGGATCCTTGCGCGCGCAGGGTTTCACGAACCAGCCCCGCACCGCGAACGAGGCGACGGTTTCATGCGGACTTCGGACCAGGAGCAGAAAGCGGGCACGGAAACGCTCGAACAGCTCTTCCAGCGAATGCGATAAAAGAGCGCTGCACTCGAAGGAGAATCGACGCTCTGCCAGGTCGCGGCGGATGGCCTCTTCCCTGTCGAGAAGGAACCCTTCCGGATCGACGGCGATGCTGTGCCACTTGCAGAACATGTGGAAAGTCGCGGCCAGACGGAGCCGTTCATGAGAGGAAGCGACCTCCGGCTCCCGGCCGGCGAGCTGGGCGAGGAAAGTCGTCCCGCAGCGCCCCGTGCCGACGCAGAAGCCGACCTGTCCCTCGAACTCGTTGTTCGATTCACGAATCATCGGATCAATCCCTTCCGAGCATATCCAGGGTAGCCAGCCGGCTGCCCAGGGGAGAGCGTGCCAGGGAAGCGGCGGCAGACGGGCTGATCTCGTTGTCGTGCAAACGGAGGACAAGGAGGTTTTTCAAATGCTTCGACTTTCCGAGGCTCTGCGCCGCTTGATCCCGCAAGCCGTTCTGAGCGAGATTCACATCGAGGAGGGCCGCCGAAGCAGGAGATTCCGCCAGATGAGCAGCCCCCTCGTCGCCGAGATCGTTATCGACCATTTGCAGTGTGTGAAGAAAGGGCGGTTTCTTTTCGAGCAGCCGGTACAATCCTTCGGGACCGAAACTATTATGGTTCAGATTCAGCCGCCGCAAACTATCGATGAACAATGCGGTCACCAGCCAGCGCGCGCCGGACAAGTGCATTTCACAGCGGTCCAACTCCAGCACCTTCAATTGGGCAAGGCAGGAAGCAAGCGCCAGATCCGATGGGCCGATGTCTCCAATCAAGTTCTCACCGAGATCGAGGACGTCCAGTTGCAGTTCCGGACGCGCTTCGCCGAATTCCTTCATCGCTTTCGCATCAAGCCCGTTGGTGCGGAGCCTCAGTTCCTTCAAACCAATTGCGTAGCGCGAACGGAGCAGCGTGCGGAGACCACGGCTTCTCACGTCGTTGCCGGACAGGTTCAGTGCGCGAAGCCGAGCCATTCCCGGCCATTTCGCCAGCGCAGCCGCGTCCGTCGCCTCGATGACGGGATCCTCGCGGTAACGTCGATCGATCCGGGTCCGGCCGTAGCTGCCGGTTTCGGCGAGGTCGAGTTCCTCCAGGGAAGTCAGGGAGACGGCCTCGTGCAGAGCACGGACGGCCTCATTGCCGATATTGTTGAACGGCACGCGGAGCGCCGTCAGATTGCCCAGGTGAGGGGAAGCAACCAACTGCCGAAATCCTTCGCCTCCCAGGTTGCAATTGGGCAGATTCAGAGCGTGGAGGGTGGAAAGCAATGGCAGGTTGGCGAGTCGAATGACATCGTTAAAAGCATAAGGCCGGCCAGTGACTGTCAGCTCACGGAGTCCGGGAATCCAGGAGATGTTCTCGCTGAGTTCGTCCGCGCGAGGCCAACGGACGATAGCGCCCTCCAGCGGCGTCGCGTCCCAGCAGGCGCTCGCCTTGTCCCTCAAGACCGCGAAGCCGGCAAACGTTGCCGTCGCCACGAAGCCGCGGCGGAACTCCTCCCATGTGATTCCCTCAACTTTGGGCAGCTCGTCCTTCCATTTTTGCCCGTGCTGCTTGAGCAACTCTTTTTCGCGCAAGCGCAAACGTACTTGCTGAGCGTCCCATACCGGCAGCCGAGCGCGTTCAATTTGCACACGGATAAATTCCGCACGAGCGTCCTCGCCGTGCTCCTCAAGCCAATCGGCGAAAACGAGCCGCGGTGCGTCATCGTCGGGATGAGCGAGGATGAATTCGAGAAAGCTCCGTGCTTCGTTGGCACTCATGGCAATCGCTCCAGAACGGGCGCCAACCGATCCGCGACTCCCGCGACGACCGAGGCAAGGTCCCTCGGCGTCTCTTGCTCTTTGGATTCCCTCACGAAGTCCTGCCAGCGCGCTCGGGCTATTTTCAGGGTCCACCACGAATCGCGGCCGAAGAGCGAGCGAGCCTCAGCCGGCCTACTCCCCCGGCTGGTGAAGGACGAGGCAATCGCTTCGGGCAGATCGTCAAAATTCATCGGCACCCGCCCCAGGAGCAGGCGGAGGTCGTTCAGGTCCTTGGGACGCCAGTGCATCATGCCCATGTCCATCAAGGCATGCAATTTTCGGCCGGTGATGGTTTCGGGCCGGCACATCCGCAAGCGCGCGGTCAGCTCGCTGCCGAACATGGGATATTCGCCCAAATCGGGAGCCGGCACCAGCGGTTCGCCAAAAGTTACGTCTACGCTGAGATCGTCCTCAGTTCCATCGACCTTGCCCGAGGCGAACAACCGCACTCCTGGAAAGTCGGTGTTCAGCCAGATCCCTTCGACGCGGAACCTCTCGGTATCGAATATCACTCCGTCGTCAACGCCGTGATCCGCCAAGAGCGCCGCGAAGCATCGGGCGGTCTCCTCCACACTGAACGGGAAAGTGGATACCAAGTCGAGATCGGCGGCCGGACGGCCAATTGGCCGGAACCAGAGCCGCATCAGCATCCCGCCCCGGAGGATGAACTGATCCGCATCCGGAAGCCGGGCAAGGCGCAGCAGGATGCCCTCCAAGAGGCGATGATGCGTCTCTTCTCCAATCGCTCGTAGGCTCCCATTCATGTTCGTAGTGTAGTTCTCGGCAGATGCGTTTGCCCAGCTCAGCAGGCCGGGCAGCGGAGCAAACGGCGCGAGGAGCCGCGACCGTAAGGAAGCTGCGAAAGGGGTTAGGTAAGCGACCCGAGAAAACTGCGTTGCTCCATCCTGTTCGCCGATTATTTAGGGGCGGGTGCGAAACCGGATTTGAGAAGATCCTTGTATCCCGGCTTCAAAGGGCGAACATCATAGCCGCTCTTTTTCAAGATGTCGGCGGCCTGGAGACAGCGCCGTCCCGAAGCACAGTGGCAATAGATAATCTTGTCCTTGGGCACCACGCGGGCCAGCTCCTCGGCTGTGACGCCGCGACGCAGAGCGCTCAGCGCCACGAACTTGGCATCGCGGAGATGGCCGTTGTCCCATTCGGCCTTTTCGCGGACATCGAGCAGCACGGCCTTGTCGTCCGCAACGGCCTTTTTGACGGTATCGAGCGAATCCTTCGTGTGTTCCGCCGCCAGGACGGGGGGCACGATACACTCCATTGCCGTTAGGAACAACAAGCCAAACAGGAACCGGAGGGGAAGCGAAGCTGTCATGATATCTCCCGTGGTTAACGCAACGATCGCTTTGATTGCGTTCATCAAAGAAGGCATATCGCCCGTTTCGTATTTACTTTAAGGAACCGTCAAGACGCAAAGGACACAAAGGAACAAAAGAGACATAAAAAAGAGCAAAAAAATTAGGAGGTAAATCTTCGGAGTCGGAATACACTGGCATGCGTTCTTCTCTCTTCATATCACATCATTATTCCGTCTCGACTCCGCATCGGTGCCTGGTTGCGGCTTGCTCGCGGGCCGTGGTCGAGCATCCATTCCCTCCGTCGGGCGAGTCGTTGTTTTCAAGGGAGATCGTTTCATGCCGTCCGAGCGAAACCGTACCAGCCGCTTGACCACCGAAGGACCAAGCCGCGCCCCCAATCGGGCCATGCTGCGGGCCGTCGGTTTTCATGATGACGACTTTGACCGGCCGATGATCGGCGTCGCCTCGCTCTTTAGCGAGATCACCCCCTGCAATGCCCATCTCGATCGTCTGGCGCGACGCGGCTGCGAAGGCATCCGCGCCGCCGGCGGAGTGCCGCAAATCTTCGGCGCTCCCACCGCATCGGACGGCATCATGATGGGCCACAAGGGCATGCGCTACAGCCTTGTCTCGCGCGAGGTCATTGCCGACAGTCTGGAAGTCGTGGCCGGCGGCATGAATCACGATGGCTTGCTCGCTATCGGCGGCTGCGATAAGAACATGCCCGGCTGCGTCATGGCCATGGCCCGGCTCAATATTCCCAGCGTCTTCGTCTACGGCGGCAGCATTCTACCCGGCACCGGGCCTGACGGCAGCGATATCGACATCGTGTCCATTTTCGAGGCGGTCGGGCAGCACCAAGCGGGCAAACTCGATGGCCGCGGCGTCCACGCCATCGAGTGCGAAGCCTGCCCCGGCGCCGGCTCGTGCGGCGGCATGTACACCGCCAATACCATGAGTTCGGCCATCGAAGCGCTCGGCATGTCGCTGACTTACGACGCCAGCTATCCCGCCGTTTCCAGCGCCAAGGAACGCGAGACGTTTTTGGCCGGCGAAGCGCTGGTGCATCTCATCGACAAGAACATCCGCCCGCGCGACATCATCACGCGAAAATCGCTGGAAAACGCCTACACGCTGGTGTTGGCCCTGGGCGGCTCGACCAACGCCGTGTTGCATTTGATGGCCATCGCGCGCGAGGCCGAGGTGGAATGGACATTGGCTGACTTCGATCGGCTGGGCGACAAAATCCCGCACCTGGCCGATTTGAAACCGGGCGGCCGCTATGTCATGAACGATCTGCACCGCGCCGGCGGCACGCCCGCCGTGCTTCGGGCGCTGCTCGACGCCGGCTTTTTGCATGGCGACTGCATCACCGTGACCGGCAAAACGCTGGCTGAGAACTTAAAAGATGTCGAAAGTATTTATAAGCGGCGTCAGGATGTTGTGCGGCCGCTCGATCGACCGCTGCACGCCACCGGACACTTGGTCGTTCTGCACGGCAACTTGGCTCCCGAGGGCGCGGTGGCCAAGGTAGCGGGATTGAAAACGCAGCGCATCACGGGACCGGCCCGCATCTTCGACGGCGAGGAAGCGTGCTTCGCCGCCATCGGGCGGCGTGAGATCAAGGCTGGCGATGTTGTAGTCATCCGCGGCGAAGGGCCGGTCGGCGGTCCCGGCATGCGCGAAATGCTCGCCGTCACTGCTGCGCTGATTGGTCAGGGACTCGGCGAGAACATTGGGCTTATCACCGACGGCCGATTCTCCGGCGGCACACATGGATTGGTCGTCGGCCACGTCGCTCCGGAAGCGTGGGTCGGAGGCCCCATCGCCTTGTTGCGCGACGGCGACCGCATCACGATCGACGCCGACGCCAAGCGCCTCGATGTGCATCTGGACGAAGCCGAACTGGCGAAGCGCCGCGATGCCTGGATCGCACCGCCGCCGCGCGTGGCCCGCGGAGTGCTTGCCAAATACGCCCGTTGCGTTCGCTCTGCCTCGGAGGGTGCGATCACGAGTTGAGAACCGTTTCCGCCAGCCCGCAGCGCCAGCAAGCATATCCCTTGCTGGCGCTGCGGGCTGGTGAGGATCGTTACACAAGGAGCCTTCGATGATTCCCTCGCGTCTCACGAGCTTGCTGGGTATCGGCATGATCCTGACCGGCTCGGCATTGGCCGCGCCCGCGCCGAAATCGAACCAGACCAAGATCCTCGGCGTCTGGGAAGTGATCAAATCGGACGATGGAACGCCGCCGAAGACCACGATCGAATTCACCCGAGACGGCAAGTTGAAGGTGAAAACCAAGGTCGGCGACCAGACCCTGACGATGGATGGCACCTACAAGCTGGAGGGCGATAAACTAACCGTCACCCTCATGACGCCCGATGAGAAGGAGAAGGAAGTGACGGATACCGTGACCATTACCAAACTCACGGATAAGGAGTTGATAACCAAGGACCAGAAGGGCAAAGTCGATCAGTTCAAGAAAAAGAAGTAGTCGAAGTGTCCGGCCGGCTCCCTGCGATTAGCCAATGAGTTGACCCCTCGAATGAGGGGTCAACTCGTGAGTTTCAGCCATTTCAGCGCGATTTCTTCTCGCTCTCCTTCTTTTGTTCAAATCGCCATTCGTTCTTACCCGTCGAGATGGGTCGATCAATTGAGGAGGTTATACGATCTGAGGTTTCGCCCCGGAGTTGCTGCAAGGCTTCCTCGGCCTTGCTGAGATCCTTCCGCTTCTCTTCCACTTTTTCCGCCATCTTCGCAAGAAGCTCCGCCTCCTGCGTCTTGAGTTCCTTCTGGCGGGCACGGACGGCTTTCAGCGTCTCGGCGAGTTGTTCGAAGGTCCACTCTTGCTGGCCGGGTTCGGGCCTGGCGAAATTCGGGGCAGGACTTGGGGCAGGGGGCGGCGCAGGTTGAGCTATCGGCGGTGCAGGCTGCGGGGTGGCCTGCGGCACGGTCATAGTTGTGTTCACGGGAGGTTGCGATACGCCCTCCACAACCAGCACAGCCAAGCAAATTCCAACCAGGAACAGAACAGCAAGCATCTTCCGTTTCATCGACCGATCCTCCGTGATCAGACGCGGCATCGGAACGCACAGGATGGTGAGTGTATCCGCCCCTGTTATCTGCCGTCAAGCGGTGGACCTGAGTCGAGGAGCGGCTGCGAGGACGAGAAGCATTCTTGCCGGCTTCTCACTTTCGAGAAGAAATCCCCTCCGGATTGCCGCGAACGGGAAATCACAGAGGCGCTGCACCTGTTTTTTCCGCGATTCCGTCAGCGAATCGCTGGCACCATGTTTGCTACTATCTCGCCGACACGATTACGCACTCTGAAAAAAGTTGACACGGCTCGTTCAAGGGCTACAACGTTCCCCGGTGGTTCGGCCAATCGGCCTCTCCCCGTGGTGATCTCTATCCGGAGCGTTGCACGCGATATGTCAGATCCTCAAACGAATAATCCCGGCACCAATCCGAATCCCGCCGATAAGCCTCAAACCGGCGTCACGGCCAATCCTGCACCGACGCCAGCCGCCGTTACTGCGAAGCCGGCCGCGGCTGCGCCTCCCAAGCCCGCGGCCAAGCCGGCGGTTAAGACCAAGGAACGACGCGGCTTTCTTTACGCGATGTTCGGCACGGCCATCGGTATCGCCTGGACGACCATGACCGCGTCCCTTGGGCTGATGACCTTGGGCACCGTCCGTTTCCTCTTCCCAAACGTGCTGGCCGAGCCGCCCAGTAAGATCAAAGTCGGGTTTGCCGACAGCTACGAGGACGGCAAGGTCGTCGAGCGCTACAAGGACCAGCATGCCTGGATTGTTCGCCGCAAGGACGAAAAGTTCGGCGACATCATCTACGCCCTAAGTACCACTTGCACGCACCTGGGCTGCACGCCGAACTGGCTCGAACGCGAGCAGAAATTCAAATGCCCCTGCCACGGCAGCGGCTTTTACATCACCGGCATCAACTTTGAAGGCCCCGCCCCGCGACCGCTAGAGCGCTGGGCCGTCAGCATTGGCGATGACGGCCAGATCGTCGTCGATATGAGCAAAAAGTTCCAGCAAGAACGCGGCGAGTGGAGCAACCCCGAATCGTTCATCAAGGTGTAAGTTGAGCCGCGACCGTAAGGGAGCGGGACGGTCTTACCGCTCCCTCACGGTCGCGGCTCAGCATGCGAGGAGCCAACCGTGTCCGTCGGCGATTTCATACGCAATAGTCAAGTTTGGAAGAGCATCTTCCGCCATCCTGCGCCGCGCGATCGGCGCAACCGCGTGGTGGTCATGCTCACCAACGTTTTTCTTCACCTGCACCCCGTGTCGGTGCGCAAAAGCGGCATCGCGCTGAGCTATACCTGGTGCATGGGCGGCTTGACGTTTTTCATGTTCCTGGAACTGACCGTCACGGGCGTGTTGCTGATGTTCTACTATCGGCCCACGCTTGAGCACGCCTACAACGACATCCTCATCCTCCGCGATGTGGCCACGCTCGGCATCCTCCGCGAGCTGCACCGCTGGGGGGCACACGCGATGGTCATTACCATCTGGCTGCACATGTATCGCGTGTTCCTGACCGGCAGCTACAAACCGCCGCGCGAATTCAACTGGGGGGTGGGCGTCATCTTGCTTGTGTTGACGTTGTTATTGAGCTTCACGGGCTATCTGCTGCCGTGGGACCAATTGGCCATCTGGGCCATCACCGTCGGCAGCAACATGGCCCGCGCCACGCCGTTTCTCGGCTACGAGGGTCCGGGTGCGACGTTCCTGAAAGTGGGTGATGTCTCGCTCATCCATTCCGGCTCGGACGCGCGGTTCATTTTGCTGGGCGGACGCTTCGTCAGCGGCGAGACGCTGCTGCGCTTTTACGTGCTGCACTGCGTCGCCATCCCGTTGGCCGTCGCCGTCCTCATCGCCGTCCACTTTTGGCGCGTACGCAAGGACGGCGGGATTAGCGGACCACTGTAAATCCAGTTTTTAGTGTTCAGTTTTCAGTGTTCAGTCAAGAATCGATTTCTTCACTGAAAACTGAACACTTATAGGGGCGATCCCACATGGAGAACACGCTCGATAAAGGCTTGCAAAACGGCCTGGCCGTTTATTATCTGCTCGTGGCCGTGCTCAATTTCGGCTTCTCGGCCTATTGGTGTTACAGCGCCAAGAAAATGTTGGCCGGAGCGGTCTGGGCCATCATCGGCGGCGTCTTTCTTATCCATAGCATTGCCTACTTCGGGCATGCTCAGTGGGTTTTGCCCATCGGCGTCCGCGAAACCATCGACAATCTGACAGGGCCGGTCATCTACACAACGCTGTCGATCATCGGCTTCATCCTGCTTCTGTACTTCCGCAAGTTCTTCGTGCAGCCGCACGTCGCCTGGGCCATTTTGCAGCTTAGCCTGCTCTTCGGCGGCTGGGCCATGACCGACAAGAATTTCCAATTGATCGTGGCCAAGGAAGATAATGTCCCCATCAGCATGCTCATCTTCTCGGTCGGCTTCTTCACCTGGGCCGCTCTCTATCGTGCCGTGCAGAACGACGAGCGGATTGCTCGCGGCGAGCCGGTGCTGGAGAAGATCGAGGATGAAAAAGTCCTGGTTTGGCCCGACCTGGTCTACACCGAATTGATCTGCATGATTATCGCCACGTTCGTGCTGATTATCTGGGCGGTGCTGCTCAAAGCGCCCCTGGAACAGCCGGCCACGAGCGCCAAGGCGCCCAATCCTTCGAAAGCGCCATGGTACTTCCTGGGCTTGCAAGAGATGCTGGTTTACTACGATCCGTGGATGGCCGGCGTCGTTTTGCCGACCATGATTATCATTGGGCTGATCGCCATTCCCTACATCGATTTCAACCGCCAGGGCAACGGCTATTTCTCCTTTGCCGAACGTAAATTCGCCGTGACGATCTTCATGTTCGGCTTCGTTGTCTTGTGGGTGACGCTGATCGTGTTGGGCACGTTCCTGCGTGGACCGAACTGGAACTTCTTCGGGCCGTTCGAATACTGGGATCCGCACAAGGTCTTGCCGCTCAACAACGTCAACCTATCGCAGTTGTTCTGGCTCAACCTGTTTCATATCCCGCTGGACGACTTCAAGGTCCGTTTCGGCAACTTCTTCGGCCCGATCATCCGTGAATTGCCCGGCATCATCCTGGTGCTTCTGTATTTGTTCGCGCTGCCGCCGCTTCTGGCGCGCACGGTAATGCGTTCGTTCTTTTTGCGGATGGGTTTTGTCCGCTTTATCACGCTGGTGACGCTGATGCAGTTCATGGCCGCGCTGCCCATCAAGATGGTCTTGCGCTGGGTCATCAACTTGAAGTATATCGTCGCCATCCCCGAGATTTTCTTTAACATCTAATTTGAACCACGAAACACACGAACCACACGAAAAAAAGAAAAAGGAAAGAAATCAAAAGAGATGAACGCACTGAGCATCCCGCTTTAATTGTTATTTCTCTTTATGTCTTTCTTTCGTGTTTTTCGTGTATTTCGTGGTTGAGATTTGATTGAGGACGATCATGGCCGCCACCGACCAGACTTACCGCAATCAGAAGACGTTGGATATTGTCTTCGCGGTCTCCTGCATCCTGATGCTCCTGGGCACGCTCTGGATGTTTTGGCAGGACTATGACCGCGAGTTCAAGCACGTTCAGCGCGAATTCCGCGACGTGGAAGAAGCCATGAACGAGTATCAAATGCTCGCGGCGCTACCCAGCCAGGAGCAGGTGGCCGAGGCTCACCGGAAAGTCAGCGAGGCCAAGAAGGAATACGAGGACGCCCACGACAAGGTGCTCGCGACGGAACGCAAGCTGATGGCCGATCATGATCTGACGGACAATGCCTATCGCTCCACCAAGGCCGATTTCGACTCGAAAACCAGCTTGTACAACATCGCCGTCGAACACGTCGGCAAGGAAACCGACCCAAATCGAAAGACCATTCTCCAAAAGGAAGCCGATGATCTGGATAAGGAGCTGCGCGAGCTTGGAGATCAACTTACCAAAACGCAAGACAAGCTGGACAAGATCAATCAGCAGATCGAGAAGGAAGTAACACAACCGCTGGCGGAGCCGAACCAAAAAGTCAGCCGGGCCGAGGATGATTTGAAAAAGCTGACGGCCGGTTTCGATCGCTATGCCAAGGTAGCAGTCCAAAAACGCTGGAAATTCGGCGACGAATTTCGCCGCTTGCCTATCCTCGACGCCTTCGAGTCGCCGACGAAAATCAAACAGTTGTGGCTGCCGGAATTGACCATTGATTACGGCGGTTTCAAGGATGTGCCGCGCTACGATCGCTGTATCTCGTGCCATCTCGGCATCGATCGCGGCAGCTTCGATCATGCGTCGCTGACACGCTTGACGCACTCGCCGCAGCAGATCCAAAGCGACATCGACGCCACGCTGGAAAAAGTCGATGCCGGCGAACGCGGACAGCTTAAGAGCGAAGTCGAGGCGCTGAAAAAAGCGAAGGGCAGCGAAATCAAGGAGAAAATCGATTCGATAAGTAAAGAGATCGCCGAAGAGAAGGACGAGGAAAAGAAAGCAGCGTTGGAGAAGAAAAAGCACCTGTACGTACAGGTTATCGATTTCAAGTCGGCTGAAGCCTTGCAAGGAAAGCTGACGCAGGCCCGCGAGATCCTGATGGCTCGCAAGGACGCTGGTGAGAAACTCGGCTTCGATCCGAGCGATCTCCCGAAAGACGTGAATTGGCTGAAATTGAATAAGGGGCAAATCGGGATGTACGCGGCCCATCCGCGGCTCGAGCTGTTTGTCGATGCGAACAGCGCGCATCCGATGGAGAAGTTCGGCTGCACCATTTGTCATCAAGGCCAGGGCAGCGCCACCGATTTCGTGAACGCCGCCCACACGCCGCCCGACGCCTCGAAGGAAGAAGAGTGGCACAAGGAATACGGCTGGGCACACAGCCATTTCTGGGACTACCCCATGCTGTCGAGTCGTTTCACGGAGTCAAGCTGTCTGAAATGCCATCACGAAGTCACGGACCTGATCCGCTACGGCAGCAAAGTCGAGGCGCCCAAGCTGCTGCGCGGCTTCGAGTTGGTGCGCGAGAACGGCTGCTTCGGCTGTCATGAAATCTCCGGCATCAAGAGTGGCCGCGCCGTCGGCCCCGACCTGCGTTTGGAGCCGCAGCCGGCCCTGGCGTATCTGACCCCAGCGGAGCAGGACAAGGCGAAAGCCGACCCGCTCAACCTGCCCGGCAACTATCGCAAGGTCGGACCCAGCCTGCGCCGCATCGCCGAAAAGACAAATCAGGACTGGGTGCGCAAGTGGATCCAGTCGCCGCGCGGCTTCCGGCCGGACACCAAGATGCCGCACTTCTACGGCTTGAGCAACAATAGTCCCGAAGCCCTCCCCGGCGATCAGAAACACTTCCCCGATACCGAGATCGTTGGCATCGCCTATTACTTGCTGGACGAGAGCAAACGAAATCTGGAAGGCAAGGATACGGTCAGGCAAACGCTCAAGGACATCATCGAGAAACGACAGCAAGAGCTGAGCAAGGGTGCTCTCGCCGAGCGCGAGTGGAAGGAATTGCAGGATGCCGGCCGCCGCCTGGCCGACCTGGCCCTGATGTCGGTCCCCGCGCAGGCGGACGAGATCAATCGCCTCGCTGCTTCGCAAAAGCAATTGCAAGACGCAATGCAAGAACTGCGCAAGAAGGAGACGAGCCTGAAGGCCCAAAAGGAACCGGGCGAGTTGAGCGGCGATGAGCAAAAGAACCTGACGGATGCCGGCAAGGCGCTGGAGGAGGTTACCAAGAGGCTGATCGAAGCAGGACAGATCACGCCGTTGGCCAAGCGCATCAGCGACGAAGAGGGCAAAACGGTTGAGTTGCCCAAAGCAGCCAAGGATGCCGAGCGTGAAAAGCACGTGAGCACTGGCCGGAAGCTGTTCACCGAAAAGGGCTGCCTGGCCTGCCACAGCCATGAAGGCACGACCAAGGCCGGCCAGGGTGTCGGTGCGGCAAACGGCGAAGCTAACTTCGCCCCGAACCTCAGTCGAATTGCCGCCAAGATCATGCCGGAGATCGCGGATGAAAAAGGTATGGAAGAGGCGAAAAGGCGCTGGATTGTGCAATGGGTGATGAATCCGACCGTGTATCATCCGCGCACACGTATGCCCATCACGCATCTGACGCCGGAGGAAGCCGGCGACGTGGCCGAATGGCTATTGAGCCAGAAAGTCACCGATTGGAACGAAAAAGGCCCCAACGAGCCGGCCAAGGAAGATCTCGTCGCGCTGGCCCGTGTCTACCTCGGCAAAGCGCCGGGATTCACTCGTGCCGAAGTCGATGAGATTCTGCCGCCGACCGGAGGCAACTTGCCTGGCATCTTGAAAGAGCGGCTGGATAATCTGCCGCCCGATTCGGACGAGCGCAAGCTGGAAGGCCCGGTCACGGAAGACAAGCTCAAGTGGTACATCGGCCGCAAGGCGATCAACCGTCTCGGCTGCTTTGGCTGCCATGATGTGCCCGGCTTCGAGACGGCCAAGCCGATCGGCACGGCCCTGAACGATTGGGGCAAAAAAGACCCCGAACGTCTGGCTTTCGAGGACGTGGATATTTTCGTCCGCGATCATTTCAACATCGTGCCGCTGCGCAACGACCCCAACGACCCGAAAAAACACGCTGCGGATTGGCACGCTCAAAACGGCAAGCAGCCTTACGAGAAGGTCTACGCTGAGGCGGTCAATCATCATCGCCGCGAGGGTTTCCTGCACCAGAAATTGACCGAGCCGCGGAGCTTCGATTTCGATCGCAAGCTGGTATGGGAAGATCGACTGCGCATGCCGCAGTTCCGCTTCGCCCGCACCAAGAAGCGCGACGGCGAAAGCGAGGAGGCATACCAGGCCCGGCAAGAATTCGAGGAAGCGGAAGCGCGCGAGGCCGTCATGACCTTCATCCTCGGCCTCGTTGCCGAGCCGATGCCGCTCAAGTACCTGAACCAACCGAACCCCGATCGGCTCGCCGAGATCAAGGGCCATCAGGTGTTGGATAAATTCAACTGTGCCGGCTGCCATCAGATCCGGCCGGGCGTCTACGAGTTCAAGACGACGCCGGAAGGGCTGAAAGTGCTGGAAGACAGCTACAACACGAACAAAAGCAGTCTGAAAAAGGACCACATTTTTGCCGGCCACAATGCCTGGATCGGGGCGGCACAGACGGCCCCCGATCGGCTGACAGTCTTCGGCACGCAGCCGAAGATGAACGATTCGGACTTCGAGCGTCCGATGCTGGTGGTCCGCGCCATTGATGCCCTGCGCTTCGCGGGCACGGACGGCGTGATCCGCAATCTACCGGCCTCAAGCAACATCCCGATCAATCCCGACGACTTCGTATCGCGGGCCGATCCGTGGGGCGGGACATTCGTGGACCTGATGATCGATTACATGAAGCCGCGCGAGCCGGACGCCGACAAGGTGCGCTCCACGGTGCCGCCGCCCTTGATTCGTGAGGGCGAGCGCGTGCAACCCAATTGGCTGTACGGCTTCCTGCTCAATCCGCCGGCGGTGCGGCCGACCAACTTCATGATGCTGCGCATGCCCAAATTCAACATGAGCCACGAGGACGCCCGCGCCCTGGTCAACTATTTCAGTGGCGTGTCGCGGCAGAAAAACCCCGGCGCCGGCGTCAGCTCGGAGTATGTCAACGTCCACGAGCGCGAGGACAACTACTGGCGAGCGCGCACGGCCGAGTACGTCCAGCGACTCAAGGATGCGAAGAAGTACGATGAGCGCATCAAGGAGATGGAGCCGGTCTGGAAGGATGCGCTCAAGCGGCGCATCGCCGAGGCCGAGGCGGGCCTGGACGCCGCGAAGCAGGGCGTCAAGGACGCCAAGGGCGACGAGGTCAAAAAGCAGAAACAGCAGGATCTCGACGCGCTGGAAGCGCGGATCAAGCTGTGGAAGAGCGACAAAGGCAAGGAGCAACTCCGCAAGGAGTGGGAAGCGACCGGCGCCTATGCCACGGACGCCTACAAGCTCTTGACCGATCGCAACCTGTGTTTGCAGTGCCACAATATCGGCGACGTTGTGATCTCCTCGCCGCAGGGTCCGAACCTGGCTCTGACGGCGGAGCGGCTGCGGCCGGATTGGGTCAAGGAGTGGGTCGCTAATCCCGACCGTTTGTTCGGCTACAAGCCGGCGATGCCGCAGAATTTCCCCAATGATTCGCTAGACTATCAAGATCGATTCACCGGCAAGACCATCGATCAGGTAATTGCCGTGCGAGACATCTTGATGGACCTGCCGCGCGTCGCCGACCTGCCGGGCAATCGCTCCCGCGCACCGATCGCGGCTGGAGGAGGTAAATAAATGCAACTTTGGTGTACAAGAATGTTCGCTTTAGCCCTGGCCGGCGCAATAGGCCTGATCGCCGCCGGCTCGGCGCGAGCTCAGGGTTGGGGAACGATCAAGGGGCGAGTGGTCTGGGACGGCCCGCAAGCGCCGAAGCGCGCTCAAGTTAACGTAACCAAGGACCAGCAGGCTTGCCAGAAGAACGGCCCTTTGCTCGAAGACAAGCTGGTGGTCAACCCCAAGAACAAGGGCATCCGTTGGTGCGTGGTTTACTTGATGGACGCGGATGGCTTCAACAAGGCCATCCCCATCCATCCCAAGCTCCAGGCGATCAAGAACAAGACGGTTGAGCTGGATCAGCCGTGTTGCCAGTTCGAGCCGCACATGGTGGCCCTGCGCGAAGGGCAAACGCTGGTGGTCAAGAACTCAGCGACGATCGCGCACAATGTCAACATCGTCGGGGGGGCCAAGGGGCCGAACCTCAATCAAATCGTCCCGGCGGGAGGAAGCTTCAAGGTCGAGGACATCAAAGCACGGCCGCTTCCGATGATTGTCAAATGCGACATCCACCCGTGGATGAGCGGCCGAATCGCCGTGCTGAAGCACCCCTATTTCGTGGTCACGGACGCGGACGGCAATTTCGAGATCAAGGACGCCCCGGCCGGCAACTTCCGCCTGGTCATCTCGCACGAGGAAGGCTGGGTCCTCGGCGAGCCGAAGCCAAGCAAGAACGGCAAGAAAATCGCCATCAAGGCCGGCCAAACGACCGACCTCGGCGACATTCGCTGGAAACCGGCGGAATGACACTGCTGCAATGTTGATCGATGCTACGCGGATGCGTCTACGGGACGCATCCACGCGGCGTCGCTAACTGAGATCAATTTCAACCACCCAGGAGGAAGGACGATGCGTCGATTTTCGTTGGGATTTGCGCTCCTCGCGCTTCCCGCTTTTGTTCTCTCGATCATGCTCGCCGGCTGCGGCAACAAGGACACGAAAACTTCCGGCGGCGGCGGTGAAAAGGGCGGCTCTGAATCGGAAATGGCCGCGCAGAAACAAGATTTGAAGGTGCTCGAACCCGGCAAGGGCGTGCTCAAGGGCAAGATTACGCTCAAGGGCAATCCAGATTTGAAAGCCCTGACCAATGTGTTGCACGAGGAAATGAAAAAGAAGGACACCGATTACTGCATGAAAGGTTCCGATCCGGAAACGACGGAGTTCACCTATCGCGTCAACGATAAGGGGCTTCTGGGTAACGTGTTCGTGTGGGTCGTGCCCGACACCGGCACGTTCTTCAAGGTCGATAAGAAGCAACTCGACGAATTGCCGAAGACGGTAGATACTCACCAGCCGCATTGTGCTTTCATCCCGCACTGCCTTTTCCACTTCTCGCAGTATAAACCCGATCCCAAGAAGCCCAAGGAAATGAAGCCGACGGGACAGATTTGGGTGATCCATAATGATGCGGAGATCGGCCACAACACGAACTTTGGCGGAGGTTCGAAAAACAAGGGAGAAAATCTCACCCTTCAAGCAAAGTCCGAGCGAAAGATCGAAAACCTTGTACCCGAAATGAAAGAGGTGGCAATCACCTGTAACGTACACCCGTGGATGAAGGGATTCATGCGGGTTGTCGATACGCCCTACTACGCGCTCAGTCTCTCGGACGCACTTGACGGCAAGAACAAGGTCGATAAAAGCGATCCAAAATTCGGGACTTATGAGATTCAAAATCTGCCTGCCGCAAAGGTCCGGGTCATTGCCTGGCATGAAGCGTGTGGCTACTTGAACAAGGGCGGCGGTCAGGGCGAAGAGATCGAAATTAAAGCCGACAAACCGACCGAGAAGGATTTCGACGCGACGGCGAAGTAATTTCTTCCGCGATTATTTGCGGACGGATCACGGCGAGAGGCGGCTGTCGGACGCTCCGACAGATTCCTCTCGCCGTTTCTTTTTGACAACCGGGGGGACCTCATGCGATCGATCCCACTGAATGTGTTCATCGGGGCAACCGCTCTCGCGATAGTCGCATTGATTTTCGTCGCTTCTGGGGATGACGCGGCAGCCCGAGCGCCCGCACCCGTGCCGCGGCGCCACGTGCTGACAGGAACCATCAAACTCAAGGGGGATCCTCCCAATCTGGAAGCATTGAATAAACGGCTTGCGGAAGAGATGAAGAGAACAAACGCGGATTTGAGACGCTTTTGCCTCAAGTGCGACGATAGCGAGAAGACTCAGCAGGCTTACCGGCTGGGAGGACGGGACAACAGGCAAGTCGGCAACGTGTTCGTGTGGATCCTGCCGGATAGCGGCTCCTTCTTCACGATTACCGATAAGCAACTCGAAGAGGCACGCCAGCGGGAGGTCATCCTACGCCAGCCGCACTGCGCTTTCATTCCCCATTGCTTATTTCTCTTTTCGCAATATCGCCCCGATCCTCAGAGACCAAGGTTCACCCAACCAACCGGGCAGGTTTGGAAGATCGTCAACGACGCCCAGATCAGCCACAACATCAACTGGTCAGGGGGTTCGAAAAACAAAGGTGAGAACCTGACTCTTGGCGCGGGGAGAGAGCGAATCGTCGATAACTTGATTCCTGAAGCGAAGGATGTGACTATCCGATGCAACATTCATACCTGGATGAGCGCCTATATGCGGGTTGTCGATACGCCTTATTACGCCATCAGTTTCTCCGACACGCTCGATGGCAAGGATAAGGTTGCGAAGGACAACGCGAGGTTCGGCACCTACGAAATCAAGAATCCCCCGGCTGGCAAAGTGCGTATCCTTGCCTGGCACGAACGTGCGGGCTGGTTAAATAAAAACGGAGGACAAGGCGAGGTCATCGAGTTGAAAGCCGCGGGCACGACGCGCAAGGATTTTGAAATGGGAGTCACACAAGTCGATCGATGAATGGAGCGCCTGCGGCGTAGCCGCAAGCGCTCGCAAAGATCTCACGTCGCACTGACGGCCGCCCGGACGCGGGCGGCCTCAGTTTTTTTTCGCGCTTCGCGCCGTTTCAGGCTCGCCTCGACGAATCCACGAAACAGCGGATGTGCCTGTGTCGGCTTGGAGCGAAACTCCGGATGGCACTGCACGGCCACGAACCACGGATGCTCCGGCAACTCGATCGTCTCCACCAACTTGCCGTCCGGCGTCGTGCCGGAGAAGGCCATGCCGTGCGCGGCGAACTGCTGGCGGTATTGATTGTTGAACTCGTAGCGATGGCGATGCCGTTCCTTCACCAGCTCACTGCCGTAGATGGCGCGGGCACGGCTGCCCTCGGCGAGATGGCACGGCCAACTACCCAGCCGCATCGTGCCGCCTAGCTCGGTGATGGAGAACTGAGCATCGAGCAGGCAAACCACCGGATGGCCGCACCGCGGATTCATCTCGGTCGAATCGGCATCCTCCAGGCCGACGACGTTGCGAGCGAACTCGATCACGGCGCACTGCAATCCCAGACAGATGCCGAAGAAGGGTATCTGCTTCTCGCGCGCGAAGCGAACGGCCTCGATCTTCCCGCCGACGCCGCGGTAGTTGAAACCGCCCGGAACGAGAATGCCATCGACGCCGCCCAAGACGCGCTCGGCCCCCTCGCGCTCGACCTCCTCCGCCTCGACGCGCCGCACCACCACCCGCGTCGAAAGCGCGATACCGGCGTGGTCGAGCGCTTCGTAAACTGATTTGTAGGCATCTTGATGCTTGATGTACTTGCCGACCACGGCGATGGTTGTCTCGTGGACCGGATTTAGGATGCGCTGCACCAGGGTGCGCCAGCCGTTCATGTCCAAGGGCTGCGCGCGCAGTCCGAGTTTCTCGACGATCAATTCATCCAGGTGGTTCTC
>Ga0070738_10003773_pt1 | contig 19224 bp, 17 predicted proteins | sample Coa_R2_2_FD_66446 | JGI IMG/M metagenome (GOLD analysis project Ga0070738, IMG submission 66446) | Surface soil microbial communities from Centralia Pennsylvania, which are recovering from an underground coalmine fire - Coalmine... | ecosystem: Environmental > Terrestrial > Soil > Unclassified ... | reverse complement strand
GCCTGAACACTGTACCCACGCAGTTAATTGATCGCCTCATTGCCGAGGTTTTAAAAGCGACTTACAGCACCCTAACGACCGCGTTAGAAGACCCAGTCGGAGCGGAGTTAGCCAGTCGTTTAGTGCAAAACTTTGGGCAAACGCTGGGGAATGAAGTACAACAGCAAAATGTCACTGACGAATTGAAAAGTTTGGTCAATGATTTCCTTGAAGAGTTGAAGCTGAACTATGTGAAGCGATCGTCTGAAATCGATGTTGAAACCTTGCTTGAAGAAACCCGCCGACTCCAGCAAAGCGTTAGAAAGCCGTAAATTTTGTATCATGAAGCGACTGGTCATCCTGAGTGGAGCAAAGCGCGACATTGCTTGGATACCGAGGGCATTAGGATCTACATGCTGAAGGCACAAAATAACGCGAAGCATGACAGATCTGGTACTTCGCCGATAGCCTCGTCAATGGGAACCAAAGTAAGAAGCCGATGTCTCAACTGCCAGATCTTCTTTAAAGCTGACTTTGCATGCCTAAGCGCGCTGATGACGGCATCCCCCAGGAATATTTGCTGAGAATTTCTTGATAGATCTCTTTCCACTTCTCACTGCTTTTCGATTGCAAAGCCGCCTGATTCTGGATTAATAATCCTTTAATCTCAGAAACATTATGGTAATCTGGCCACACTTTCTCGGCCTGGGTGAAGGCATCCAACGCTGGCAAGATGTCTCTCTTCAGCAAATAGTCAAATCCTTGAGCCTCCCAGCCCGCAGCAGTAGTCGGCGGTTTATTGCCAACTTGCGTCTCAGTTGGTACGGGGTCATTTTTTTCAGATGTTGACGCCGATGGTTGCGGCAATGCACCCTGTATAGTTTGAATATCCTTCTTAATGCCTTTTTGTGTACTTTCAATTGAATCAATGTTTAATTGAGCATATTTTTTTACATCTTCATTATTAGACAGCGCAATAATTTTGTTTAAATTATCCTTCTGGACTACCAGTGTATTTTGGAGAGTACTGTCCAGGCCTGAGATTCTATTTCCAATCTCAAGAACACCAATTTTTACGGTACGAGTTTCTAAAATTTCTTTCAAATCGCCACCCAACCAAAGAACAGCCCCAACTGCCAGGAATGGCCAGATAAATACTTTGATATATTCAAGTACGATTTCGGGAGAACTTTTTTCAGACATCACATCAGCCTTAAAATTAAGCGTTAGGTCTTTGAGTCAGTTCTTATGAGGCTGGACTCTTCTCCTTGCATAGAACGCCAACCATGGGTAAATAACTACTTTCGTATAATATTCTAATCTGAGTCACATTCTGGCTCAAATACTCCACAAATGATATTTTTTAACAAATGCTTTTTATGCTTTTTAGTACAGGACGCTGGCTCCCAGTTTTTGGGAATTTAGAACCACGATCGCACCTACTAGATCAAGCTCAATCCATTCAGGTTAAGCCAACAAGCAGGCGACGTGTTTAGAAAACCGAATGCAAGCCTGTAAAAGCCGTCATTAAGCCTATAGCTCACTAGTCTCAGGCTCTACCTCGCCCTGTACGACTAACACCGAGCAATGGGCATGATGGACGGCATAGTTGCTCACACTGCCCAACAGCGCCTCTGATAGTCCTGTGCGGCCACGTCGCCCAACTACGATCAAATCGGCTCCCCATGCTTCCGCAACTTCACACAGCAGGGACTCGACATCACCCACTTTGAACGTGGTTTCTACCGCTAACTCAGCCGCTTTTGCAGCATCGTAGTACTTTTGCAACACGCCTTGCATCGCCGCCGTTTGTTGCTCGATCGCAGCATATTGAGCCTGGTAGTTACTACTCATCAAGTCGCCTGTAAATACGCCAATCTCTGCTGGCAGCATCGCTGGTTGAGCCATTAACTCGTTACTGATACCGCTGAACAGCAACAGGCTTGCCTGAGCTGTCTTGGCCAAGGCGATCGCTTGCGTAAAAACTGATTTACTCAACACAGAGTCATCAAGGGCAACCACAATTTTGTGAAAACTCATAATGGTTTCTCCATTCGCCCGATACATTCATTGTAAAACTGTTGCGATGCGAGATCAGCTCAGCGTGGCCTCCGATGTTGCAGTGGCACGCAGCACCCTCAGTTTGCGTCCCAGGTAAAACAGCACTCGGCGTACGCTTTGGGGTTGTAAAACGGCCCAAAGGTTTGTACTCAGGCAAATCCCGCCCAGCGCCAACAGCACAAACGTTGGCAGCATCACTACACCCACCATGAACCAGGTGAAGACATGCAGCACCATCAGTACGGCAAACAGGCTTGCCAACCCAACCGCCAGCCTAACCTGATTTGCCGGTCGCTTTAGCCCCACGTAGGCGATCGTTTGTAGTGTAGACAGCACATTGGCTGGTACGAGAAACGCGCAGATAGCAACGCAGTGGTTATGGGAAAACTCAAGCAGAAGACTGGAATCAAGCATTAGTTCAGTGAAGTAAGGTCAGAGATAGGCACTTTGTTTACTTATGTGTAACTCAGATAGAAGTGCAGCAGCGCAAAGTATAAAAAAACTCAAGATTCGCTTAAACAATTACAACCGTAAATTACAGTGCGTAAACTCGAATCTGTCTCAATAACCGCTGGTATGGCCGTAGCTATGTGCGACCTGGCGGAGGTGAGTCAGAAAGCCTACCCAGACTCGGCCTTTGATCCATTAACGTTGTCCTCAGTTTTCTGGCCAAACCTGTATCTATGCAAATAACTGAACCATTGCCCGGTCGATCGCGCCATTCCCTCGATCGTCTCGTCCGCTACACGGCATCCGCCTTAATTACCGTTTATCAAAAGCAGATCTCACCACGAAAAGGGTTTTCCTGCGCGCACCGGGTTTTGTATGGTAGCGAATCGTGCTCACAATACACCAAACGTATCCTCTCAGAACACGGTGTTGGCCGGGCGCTACCGCTGATTCGACAACGATTTCAAGACTGTAAAGCCGCCAATCAAGTCCTTAAAGCACGGTTGCGCTACCGCTCCAATCAGCAACAACCTCTATGTTCGACAGCCATCTTGCCAACCGGCATGCCAGCTAACGCACCGTCCTGGCAGGCCGGTATACAGTTACCCATGTCAATCAGCGAAGGGCCTGAAGATGATGCCGCGATCGATGATGGCACGATCAACTCGCCCGATGAAAACACACCGCCGCCAGACACCACGTCACCCCAACGTAAACGAGTTGGGGGCGGCAGCTTTAGAAAGCCACCGATCACCAATACCCCGACGACAGAGCCAACCAATCAGAACAACTGCGCTGACTGGAATTGTGACCCAATCGACTGCGCCAGTATGGGCTGCGACGCGATCGACTGCTCCAGTGCCGACTGTAGCGGGATGGATTGCAGTGCCGCTGATTGGCAGGGACTTGATTGCAGCGGTTTTGATTGCAGTAGCCTCGACTGCAGTAGTTGTGATGTGAGTAGTTGTGATGTGAGTAGTTGTGATGTGAGTAGCTGTGACGTTGGTAGCTGTGATTGTAGTTGGTAAAGGAGAGTGGGTGCAGGAAGTGGGGAGTAGGGAATGGGGAGTGGGGAGTCGGCAACTAGAGAGCATTTGTTAAAAGATTTAGGAGTCAAGTCAGTAGCCAGTGGTTAATAGTGCCCCCTCATCCCTCAACCAATCGCCGCTTCTCCTTCCTGATAGAAAGTCCGAGCGTAACCTGTCCAGGCACCCTGCCCCCAGTAGCGAAAGCAACTGGTTTGCAGCAGCAAGTTATAGAGCAAGCTTTTACGGTAGTGAGCGGTGCGTGTAATGGGTTCAGCCGTGTCCTGAGCTTGTACGAGTGGGTCGAAGACTTGGTGAAAGTGGGCGCTGAGTTGGTTCATGGGGGTCAATACGTTGTCGTAGTCTTTCACCCAACTGCGATCGTTCGTCCACGACGAGCCTTCCATGTGGAAGTTAGGATTTTCTTGCTTAATGGCTGCGATCGCTGCTTCGACGACTTCGGGCGTGGCCTGTTCGGGTGAGACACGCTGCCAGATCTGGTGCTGCCCGATCGCCTGACAGGTCGGAAAGTCTTCTTCCTTCACGCCTGCAGCTTCCAGTAATTCCAGATACTCGGTTCCATTTACCCCCACAACACCCGATCTGCCGCCATTTTCTGCCATTTGATACCAGGCTTGCTTAAAGGCTGGCGGAAACTCGTTCATCATCACGCCACCGTTTTCGCCATCGCCAATTTGTGAGACGATCGGCGGAATGGAGATACCGTTGAGCGATCGACGCGACAGCGTTTTTGCCTCATAGTAGGGCTGCATTTGTGCGACCAGCTTGGTATCGGACCCCTGCGTTTTGATTAATACCGTGATGTTTACCGTTTCTCCGTGGGAATTGCGGGCAATCAGTTGATGCGGCAAATGCTTGTCTTGCAGGGGTTCGCCCTGGAGCGTTTCGACGGAATGTTCTTGCACCAGCAGCCAGCGATAGCCGCATTCTTTCAGCGCTTTAACGAAGGCATACAGGGTATCGGGTTGGTTCGGCAGATGCATTTCGGGGGGTGAGAAGCCCTTCACCCGTGCCAATGCGTCCCAGCCAAAGATTGCTGCAAAGTGGTGCTGCCACGCCTGAATGTGCAGCTTGATGTCAGGAATGGGGGTAGAGGGCACTACAGAGTGACTCCACATTGTTCCCAACCACTCGACGTAGGGTTGATAGTTGGGGTCGCAGGTAATGCGCTTCAAGTTATCAATAATATCGCCGCGCCCCATTTGCCGCAGTCCCCACAGCAGATTGCCAGAGTAGTCCAGCATGACGCGAGGATTGCAACCATTGCCAACCAGTTCGGGAATAAAGTCGCCCATGCGCGAGTAGCACCAGGCAAAAGTGCCTGCATTATGGTTGTCGCCTTCGCCAGCATGCTCAAACATGTGTTGCAAATGCCCGATCGGCGCACCATTCCAGCCCGTGGGAACGGTCGGTTGGTGCATGTGGAGTGCGATCGCGAAGGTAGCCGTCAGATCGTTTAACCGCAGATTGGTCGTGGGCAAGAAAACAGGACGATTCTCGCTCGTCACAGCTTGCACATCCGCTTCCCAGCCTGAAATGTTGGGCAGATCATCAATCAGCTCAGGCATCGGCGCAGGACTGGTGGTCAGTGTGGAGGAAACCATAGAAAGCCTTGGGTAAGTGGACGTGCGATCCCGACACTTCACCCTATACGCAACCTCTCGTTTGTTCAAGCCTTGGTGAGGAATGGGAGTCAGAAGTCAGAAGTCAGAAGTCAGCTTTTAAGAACGTACACAGGGTTTAATGAGGTCTGCCCAATGTTGGTATGCGATACCGTTCAAGTGAATGCCGTCGATCGTATACGTTGCATCTAACTGATGATGAGCATCTAAAAAGTGTGAATGCAAATCGATGTAGGGATAGGCAAATTCAGTTGCTAAATGCTGAAGTATTTCGTTTAAGGCTCGAATATCGCTGTTGGTTGCAGAGCCTGTAAACATACTTGGATGGACAGGTAAAACGCTTTGAATGAAGACATGCGTTTGGGGCGATCGCTCACGAATTTGCGCCAGAATCTCACGATAGGTTTGAGCGATGTCAGCAGGCGATCGTCCTAGATTCGATAAATCATTCACACCAATCATCAAGAAAAGCTTTTGCGGTTGGGGTGTGATGATGTCAGGTAAGCGATCGAGCACGCCGATCGTCGTATCGCTCGAAATACCCCGATTGCGAATGGCTGGATTTGCGAGTAGCTCAACCCATTCTCCTTCGTCAGTAATGCTGTCGCCCAAAAAGACGATATCAGACGCATGAATTGGCAGCAGCGCCAGTTGACTTTTACGATGATCGTAATAGGGAAAATTGAAGGAACCTCCCTGCATATTCTGAATGCCAAGCTTTTTTAATAAGGGCACTCTCATCGCTAAGTAAGACAGACCACCGCGTTTGAAAATAATCCAAACGCCTAAGAAAATGAAGAGCGCATTTAAACAAATTGAAAGCCCTAACAAAGCTTGAATAGTCAGATTCACAGACTAAGCATCCATAGGAGTTCTACATTTTGGTGAGCAAAGAACGTTGTGTTAGGTCTTTACTCCAAAAGGAAAGCCTTTCAAAGTCTAAACTACGATTGCGATCAATTATTTGAGTTGCTCCAGTCGTTGCTTAATAAGGCTTTCAACGTCATCAATGTCAGCATTCGATTTTGGCAAGTCAAACGTCTCTGGAGATGCCTCAGCAGTAAAGCGATCAACAAACGCATGGAAAGCTATCTTATCGCTGGGATGGGCAATGATATAAGCTCTAAGTTCTGCTTTGGTCATTGTACTAAAATCAGGTGCTATCACAGGAACCTCCAGAGACCGTTACGGTATATCTCTATTTCTAGATTATCTCCAGCCAGGATAAACACGTTGCCTGTGCGCTCATCAAGACGGACGATAAAGATGGGTGTAAACGCATTCGTCAAAGATTGGCAAAGTATAACGCACCTCACACCTTGTTCAGCCGTTGGCAAAATCTCACCCCTCTTAATATCGAATGGGCCTGGATTAGAGTATCAGGAGTGGAAAAAAGATGAAACCACCTGTTCAAATGCATAGCCATCAAAGAGAAGAGTGGTAACAGAATTGAGGAAACTGGTGATCACAAATCACAACCATGCTACGTTACTTTGCTTTCGCCTCCAGGTTTTCCAAGCGGCTGCGTAGCTCCTGGTTGGCTTGTTTTAGTTGATCGAGTTCTTCGCGGAGTTGCTTCACAGCTTTGTCGGAGCCAACGTTTTTCTGCACGCGCTGAACGGCTTCTTCAGCGATGCGACGCACGCGACCATCGGGGGTTTGGTCTGCGAGGGATTGGAGAATGCCGATCGCCCGTGCAGTTTCCATTTGTCCCAGCGCAATCACGACGGCTACTTGCGTGAGGAAAAAGGTTTCGCGGGATAGCTCATGGAGGCGATCGAGAATACGTTCTACGCTGCTGTTGGATTGTCCGGTTGAGATGGCACCGAGCGCACGAATAGACGCGAGACGAAGCGCCTGCGGTACTCCGGGAGCCGTGTATTCCAGAATGAGGTGCAGGGCATCTTCGGAGGTTTTCATCTGGCTGAGAGCACCGATCGCGCCCGATCGCACCACTTCATTCCAGCCCTGCCGTTCTTTCAGCACCGACTTGAGCAACTTCAGCACTTTCTCTTCTTTCGATTCACCCAGGCTGGAGGTGACAATGCTACCCAACGCCCGGATTGCGGCGGCTTCCACGTAGTAACTGGCATCGCCATTTTCAGCAACGGACTTCAACGCCTTGTAGCTTTCGCGAGTCTTAATGGTTGCCAGCGCTTCAACAGTGGCGCGTCGTACCCGTGCATCGGTGTCTTTAAGTCCCGCAAGTAGCCCGTCGAACGCCTGATCAAGTTTAATGGTGGCGAGGTTTCTAACGACTTCGACGCGGACACCCCAGAACGGCTCAGCTTTCAGTGCATCTGTGAGAGCATTCACAGCTTCCAGTCCGCCTTTCTTTGCCAGCATCTCAGCCGCCACAATGCGCGACAGCGGATCGGGATCAGCCTGTAACTGCACCTTGAGTTCTGGCAGTGGATACTCCAGCACCACGGTTTTGAGAATGTGATTGCCCACATCAAAGCTCACAAAGTCTGGCTTCTTCTCCAGTGGAAAATAGAAGGCTTGCTCGCGCTCATGAATCCGAACCGGGAAAGTTTTGAGTTCTGAATTTTGAGTTTTTAGTTTCGATCCGTTCTTACCTTCTGCCTCCTGCCTCCTGCCTTCTGCCTCTCCCACATACCCAAACCCGATCGGCACTTTCAGATCAAACAACTCATTCTGGCTGCCGTTGCCATCTTTCGCTTGCGTCTGAGTGACGGTGACTTTGGCGAGATTGCTGTCGTTGTCCCAGGAGTACGCCACTTTGTAATCAGGATGTCCGCCGCGATAGACGTATTGGTCGAAGAGGAAGAGGAGGTTGCGTCCGCTGGCTTTTTCGATCGCCCGCAGCAAATCAACCGTCTCCACCGTCTTATGCGCGTTGTCGTTGACAAAGGTGGCAACCGCTTTCCAAAACAGGTCATCGCCCAACTCAGCGCGAATCATGTGATAGACGCAGGCACCTTTTTCGTACAGGTGGCGATCGTAGAGTTCGATCGCTTCCCGGTAGACGTGGGTGACGATCGGACGACGATAGCGAGAACTGTCTTCATCTAAATAGTTACGGGCCTCACCAAGACGGTAGTAGGCCGCATCTTCTGCACCGTATTCGTGATCCGTCCACATGATTTCGGAGTAGGAGGCCATGCCTTCCTTCAACCAGGCGTGTGACCAGTGTTTGATCACCACCAGATCGCCGAACCATTGGTGTGCCAGTTCGTGAGCTACCAGGCTTTCGGTGCCCCGGTTGTCTAAAGCGGCACGTTCGTCTAAAAGGCAGCGATCGGTCAACAGCGTCGTGGACGTGTTCTCCATGCCACCGAAAATGAAGTCATCGACGCAGACCTGCGCGTATTTGGGATAGGGATAGGTGTAGCCGTACTTTTCGCTAAAGAACTCAATCATGCGGGGCGTTTTACCCATGCTGATGCGGGCTTCCTTTTCTTTGCCCTTTTCGACGTAATAGGTGACAGGCTTCCCCTTCCACTCGTCCTGTAGTTCGGCGAAATCGCCCACTGCCAGCGTCATGAGGTACGTGGGATGTACCTGCTTTTGGTGCCAGTGGTAGATCTTGTCATCGCCATCGGCTTCGGTGCTGATCAGCTCACCATTGGAAATGGCGACAAGTTGCTTGGGCACGCGCACCCGAATTTCGGAGGTGGCCAGTTGACCGGGGTAATCGAAGCAGGGGAACCAGAAGCGAGAATCTTCGTCTTCGCCCTGAGTCCACACTTGCACAGGCTTATCGGGGTAATGCTTGTCGGGTGCAATGAAGTAGAGGCCGCGCTGGGGGTTGTTGACCCGGTAGGCGATCGCCAGTTCAATCGGTTTCCCTGCCTGTGTCGTCGGCTCTAGCTGAATGTGGAGCCGTTCCCCGTCGTAATCAAAGCGTTGTTTGGTTTCACCCACAGAAACAGAGTCGATCTGCAAATTCACGGCGTCTAACGTCAGGCGATCGATGCCGTCACGGACGGGGTTGAGCCGAATGGTGCACGTCCCTTGATAGCGCTGATTGGGAATATCCAGATCCAGATCCAGAAAAATGTGCTCTACCTGACCAGGGCGATCGGGATTGTAGTGAGGCTTCGCACCGGGCAGTTCAAACGACTTGTGACCGTTGGTTTCAGGATCAAAATTGATCTGTGACATAGATAGAATGCTCTGTAACTCAGGGGATTAATTCAGTCCTTGCAGGATTCAGAAGGCCATTCCTTTCAGCGTAACCTGGATCAAGCAGATAGAAGGGTCTGAAAAGGATACGGAAGGCGGAAGCCAAAACATTCTGGAGTCCTGAGATAATAAGTCTATTCAACCAAATCTTTTTGATATCGTACTCATGACGGCTACAAGTTTTGCACCCAATCTTGCGTCTCGCCTCATCAATGGCATTCTGGCGGTTAAACCGTTGGCAAATTTGGCAAAGCAGCAAGCTCGCCAAATGATGATTAAACGGGCAGAGTCGATCGGCGTCTACTGGACGAAAGAAGTCGAAGCACTGCGATCGCGAACCTGGGACAACGATTTAGCGCAGGTGCAAAATTCTGATCTGGCCTACCCGGAGTACTACGTCACCTCGTTTCACGCCTATGAAGAAGGCAATCTCGGCTGGCAACCGGCGCTAGAAGTCGAAGTAGCTGCGTACGCGGCACATGCTCGCATCTGGCAGGATGCCGGGGCGCAGGGCGATGCACGACTGCGACAAACCTATCATGATGTCTTAAAAGTTCAGCTCTCCACAGTACCCACCAACATTTTAGACATTGGCTGTAGTGTGGGTATGAGTACCTTTGCGTTGCAAAAAACGTTTCCCACCGCAGAGATTACAGGCCTGGATTTGTCGCCGTATTTTTTGGCCGTGGCGAAGTATCGATCGAGGGTTAGGGGTCAGGAGTTAGGGGGCAGCGGTCAACGGTTGGGTGAAGAAACTCAAAACACATCCCGACTCCCGACTCCCCACTCCCCACTCCCTATACCCACCTGGCTCCACGCTCCTGCCGAATCCACTGGCTTACCGGATGCCTCGTTTGATCTAGTATCTGCGTGTCTGTTGTTCCATGAGCTGCCGCAAAGTGCTGCTATTGCCATTATTCGAGAGGCGCGTCGTTTGCTGCGTCCGGGTGGACATTTCGCGATTATGGATATGAACCCCAAATCGGAACTGTTCGCCAAGTTGCCACCCTATGTAATGACGCTGCTGAAAAGTACGGAACCGTATCTGGATGAGTATTTTGCGCTGGATTTGGAAGGGGCGATTGCCGCTGCTGGTTTTACGCAACCGACTGTCACCTGCAACAGCCCACGCCATCGAACGATCATCGCTCAAGCGAAGTGACTGGCAATTCTCAACATAATAAAGGGAAGAATAGAGCTTGCTTAAAGCTTAGAAAGTGCTTCACCACTTAACTCTTCTACAGTGATCAATCAACTATTTCTTTTTTGTGTTGGGATCGTCTCGGCAACACCGCTTTTATTTGGCACGGGTCTAGGAGTAATATTCGGTGTAATTATTGGGATTTATGAAGGTTCTGTTTATCGCTCTCCCAAAATAATTTTTGGAGTTTTACGAACTACTGTCGTTTGGGCAAATATTTATGCGATCGCTTATGGCCTCGGTACAGCAACCATTGCATACTTTTTACTTTACGGATTTTCTCTCCATCCCATCATCACTAATTATCTTGACTTTGGCGACAACGGCGTAGAAATCCTTGTCCCTTTCTTTATACTGCCTTCGACATTTGCCTCTCTAATAGGAGCTTTTGTTGGGTCAAATATTGGTACAGCAAAAAGCTCAAGTCATTTGCGGCAGCATTAGTCAAAGCATTAAAAAGTCACCTTCCTCAACCTGCGATCGCACCTGCGATTCATAAAGCTCACGCCCGCGTTGAGCTATCTCGTCCTGACTGTAGCGGAGTCGTCGAACTGTCATCAGTCTGACCTCACTTCAACATTCCTCCTGCATTCTAGCCAACGGATGAACGATCGCATTACGCTTAATCTATTACCAAACAGTCCAGTCTTCCCACTTCTCGTTGAAGATCGAAGTGTTGGGGAACGCAGTGGGATTACCGTTTTGGTTAAGTCGCTTCTGCACTTGCTGGAGTTTCGGTGTCGTACCGGACAAGTCATCGACAAGCTGGTAGGGATAGATGCCTTCGGAAAGTACGAAGTCGGCGATAGTCCCAGCGGCCGCACCCACTGACCATTCAAAAGAGTGAACGCGGTAGTCGGCAGCGACGATGAAGCTGGTGGCAATGCTTTTGCTGGCAACGAGGAGGTTGTCGAGCTTTTGCGGAATCATCGATCGCAGTGGAATCTGTCCTGGATAGGACTGCCCATGCGCCTGTCGTACCCCCGGTCGCTCGATGTTGCCTGGTTTTTCGGGCGGCGAGTCCTGCATACAGGGATGAAAATCGATCGCGTACTGAGCAATCCCCACAGAATCGGGATAGATAGTGGAGCGGGTACGACGGGTAATTTGGTCGGGTGGAATGTCGTTGACGATGGCTTTGCCGGTTTCTAAACCAGCCAGGGCAATGTAGAGCGATCGATAGAGTGATGCAGGCAACTTGCGGTAGTAGTCTTGCCGATAGTCTGCGCGTGAGACATCGATCTCATTCACGCTAAAGCCGTTGGGATACCCTGTGGAGGTTCGTCCGAGCAACCGCCGTCCTTCCCGCATGTAGGGATACTTGGACAAACCATGCGCGGTGCCCATGGGCGTATTGAATCCAGTGAGTAGACGATGGTTGGGTACAGGTTTTTTAAATCCCGGTCCTAGTTGAGAATCAGTCGTACCTTCAACCAGCCAGTAGTAGAAGCCCAGTGACAGTTCTTCAGCTTTTCGCAGTGCATCGGTGCGTAAGCCGCCCATCCAGTTGCCCGGTGAGAGCTGTCCGGTTTGCTGAAGCTGTTCGCGACTATAGACCAGATTATCGGCGGCTGTTCCCGGACGGTAATCGTTGCCCCACACCCAGTTCTGCATGGAAATGTCGCCAGGGGTAGGCGCTGTCACCGTTAGCGGTCCTGCCTTGATGCGCGGCCCGGTTTTGGGGCTCCAGATGCGCCTATAGGTGAAAACGAAGTTAAAGTCGGCCTTGCGATAGTCAGCATCGTAGCCGTAGTAGGGTTCGTAATGGTCGTAAAATGGCGGTTTTTGCTGGGGCTGATCGGTATCCGTTTGCTCCATCGCGAAAGTATAGGTGAACCCTTGAAGGCAGTAGGGATCACCAGTTTCGGTCGGAGAAGAGGGATTGAGATACGTGCGTGGATCGAGCCCAATCCGATACGGCACGTCGGCAAGCGCGATCAGTTCACCTGTCTCGGTGGAGTCAATCACAATCCAGCGCTGGTGAAGGGGCACGAAGCGAATGACTTGCTTGGTGAGTCGAGCTGAATTTTCGTAGCGGTAGGCGTCCTCGATCGTCTGCGAGAGTGGCTCCGTATTTAAAGGGGGCGTACCGGGAGCAGGACTGTGCTGGATGGCGATCGCGGTGTTGATTAATTTGCCATTAGCACTAATGTCCAGGTCTTTGATCACCGTAGACGGGAACCAGTGCAGCGTTCCTTTTCCCTTCTTCGCGGCTTCTTGCAGCATCTCGGTCAAAATCTGCTCAGCATCGTTGGGCAAAAAGCAGGAGACGCTCACCCAGCATTCGCCTGGATTTAGCTTGCCGTACTTGCGCTCAATGCGCTGACGCAGTTCGTTATAGCCACGGGCGTAAAAGAGTAGCGCTCGCTGCTTTTTGGCTTCATCCAGAGCAGACGTACCCTGTGCGGTAAGCTGTCCACCGACCCAATCAGTAATGTCCGTCAGGCAGACCGTGCGACCAGCCAACAAGGCTTCGTAACTCGTGGCAACGCCAGCAATGCCACCACCAGCAACCAGGAGTTCGCATTTCACAATTCGATCAGGGACGCGTGGCAGATTTGTCGGTACTACCACGTCGCCCTGGGCGGGGCGAAAGGTCAGCCCGATCGCACCAAAAATGACAAGCGCGATCGCCAGAAACCTTACAGCGCGACGCCAGCGCCCATGCAAACGTTTAGACATGCAAGTTGTAACGACTGAACCAGACTTTAGACTCTCGATTCTGGACTATAGCTCATTTCTTGCATCCCCTCTTCAGATTCGTGCCCCAACGTTAAGCATGGCTTCCAGGCGCAACGTGTTGCCGATAGTTGGCGTCAAACCAGCAGCGCGGCAGACTTTCTCCCGAGGGAAACTTCAAAGTTTCTTTGGTGACTGCGGCTGGGTCTTGCTCTTCCTGTCCAGACTGTATCCGCACCGAGATTGAATCCTTGGAGGGATCGGTCAGTTCAACGGTGTCGAGCACTTTTACCAGCGCACCGGTTTCTTTGTCCTGCAGTATCATAGCGTTCCTTCATTAATCAGTACCCCTAGTTAAACGCAGACATCACTGCTTTTTACTCACTCCGAGGAGAGAAGGCACCATTCAGCCGCCTGACTCAGAGAATGGGAAACCGTACTCTCAGATTCGTACTTTCCGTCCTACTGCAGTAGAAGGGGTGCAGGGATAATAATGAAAGAAATATGAAAGCGCCATCACCTGAAACCTGTTACTTCAAACGGCGCGAAAAGGAGAGCAACGTATGAATCAAGTTAAAACAGTTGCCTTGCTAGGGTTACTCAGTGCGCTATTGATCACCGTTAGCTACTGGCTGATTGGTGGGGCCACCGGAGCCATCTTTGGGATTGGTCTTGCGGCAGTAATGAACCTGGGTTCCTGGTACTTTTCCGATCGCATTGCCTTAGCGGCCTATGGTGCCCAACCCGTGACGCCTGCGCAAGCACCCGGTCTTTATCGTATGGTGCAGCGGTTGAGCGATCGAGCGGAGTTGCCCATGCCTGCGGTCTATGTCGTTCCCAGCCCTGCTGCCAATGCCTTTGCCACCGGACGCGACCCCGAACACGCCGCCGTTGCGGTGACGGAAGGCATCATGCGCTTGCTGCCCGATGACGAGCTAGAGGCGGTGATTGCCCACGAATTAAGTCACGTTCGCAACCGTGATACGCTGACGCAAGCCGTTGCGGCCACGATCGGTGGTGCCATTTCCTTCCTGGCGCAGATGGTGAGCTACAGTCTGTGGTTTGGTGGCCGGGACGATCGGGAAGGCGGCAATCCCTTTGGTCTCTTACTTACCGTGATGCTGGCCCCGGTTGCGGCGACAGTCATTCAGCTCGGCATCTCTCGCACCCGCGAGTTTGAAGCCGATGCGGGGTCTGCTCAACTGACAGGTAATCCCCGCGCCCTCGCACGAGCGCTCCAGCGATTGGAAGCGAGTGCCCGTCAGATGGCGATCGGTGGAAACCCTGCGTTTGAACCGCTGCTGATTATGCACTCGGTGTCGGGACAGTTCCTGGGCAAGCTGTTCTCCACCCATCCGTCCACCGAAGCGCGGATTCAAAATCTGCTCAAAATCGAGCAAGCACTCTCGGTTCCGTCGATTAGCCGCTAAGTCTGCCATTTTCGATACCGTACTCCCTCCTGGTCGATCGCCAATTGACCAGGAGGGAGTATTGATGCATCCATGAACTCTCTAAAGCCTCGATTTACACTCGATTTACATTAGACGTGACTTCTCATCGAAGTGCAGCCCCAATAGGGCATAATGGGAAAGTTTTCAATTCTTAAGAAAGGCTGACGATGTTTGATTCACCATCATCGTCAATCGCTAGACTAAACCCATAACCTCCACGTCAGCAGATTTTCACCCGCCATGCGAACCCATTACTGCGGTCAACTCCGAGCCGAACATATTGGAGCGACAGTTACCCTCTGCGGATGGGTCGATCGCCGTCGGGATCATGGCGGCGTGATTTTTGTGGACTTACGCGATCGCAGCGGCATTGTCCAGATCGTCAGCGATCCCGAACGCACTCCCGGTTCCTATCAACAAGCGGGCGATCTGCGAAACGAGTATGTCGTGCAGATCTCTGGTCGCGTCACGAAACGACCTGACGATTCACTCAATCCCCGGTTGGGTACAGGTGAGGTCGAAATCTACGCCGATCGCATCGAGATTCTCAACGCGGTACGCAAGCAACTGCCCTTTCAGGTTTCCACGGCTGAAACCGAAACGGTACGCGAAGAGTTGCGTTTAAAGTACCGCTACCTCGACCTGCGCCGTGAGCGCATGAGCCAGAACTTGCAGCTACGCCATGCACTGAACAAAACCATTCGCCGCTATCTCGAAGATGTCGAGGGCTTCACCGAAGTTGAAACGCCGATTCTGACGCGATCGACCCCCGAAGGTGCCCGCGATTACCTCGTGCCATCACGGGTGAATGCCGGTGAATGGTACGCATTACCCCAATCGCCACAGCTATTCAAGCAATTACTGATGGTGGCAGGCTGCGATCGCTACTATCAGATTGCCCGTTGCTTTCGGGATGAAGACTTGAGGGCCGATCGTCAGCCCGAATTTACCCAACTCGACATGGAAATGAGCTTCATGTCGCAGGAGGAAATTATTAACTTAAACGAAGGACTGGTCTGCCATCTGCTCAAAACCCTCAAAGGCGTTGAGATTCCCCGTCCATTTCCGCGACTCACCTACGCCGAAGCAATGGATCGCTATGGCTCCGACAAGCCCGACACGCGCTTTGGGTTGGAATTAGTCGATGTCTCGGACATTGTGAAAGGCTCTGGCTTCAAAGTCTTTGCTGATTCCGTCGCCAAAGGTGGCATCGTCAAAATTCTGCCTATCCCTGGCGGCAATGACCTGATCTCCAATGTGCGGATCAAGCCCGGTGGTGATCTGTTTAAGGAAGCCACAGACGCAGGCGCACGCGGTTTGGCGTATATTCGGGTGCGCGATGATGGCGAGATCGACACGATCGGGGCCATCAAAGACAACCTCACCGCGGAGCAAAAGCAAGAAATTCTCACTCGCACCGATGCCAAAGCAGGACATTTGCTACTGTTCGGTGCAGGCGACACAGCCACGGTGAACAAGACGCTCGATCGCCTGCGTCAAGTCGTTGGTCGTGAACTGAACCTCATTGATCCCGACAAAATCAATCTCTTGTGGGTGACGGACTTTCCGATGTTCGAGTGGAACGCTGACGAAAAGCGGCTGGAAGCGTTGCACCACCCCTTTACCGCGCCTAACCTCGATGACCTTGACGACCTGAAAACCGCTCGTGCCCAGGCCTACGATCTGGTCTACAACGGCTTTGAAGTCGGTGGCGGCAGCGTGCGGATCCATCAGCCCGACATTCAAGCGCAGGTGTTTGAGCTGATTGGGCTGTCGGAAGAAGAGGCCCACAACAAGTTCGGCTTTTTGCTGGAAGCCTTCGAGTATGGTGCTCCCCCTCACGGTGGCATTGCCTACGGCCTCGATCGCTGGGCCATGTTGCTCACGGGCGAAGAATCCATTCGCGACGCGATCGCCTTCCCCAAAACGCAGCAAGCGCGGTGTTTACTCACAGGCGCACCGTCTGGCGTGGATGGCAAACAACTCAAGGAACTCCACGTTGCCTCCACGCACAAGCCAAAGCCAGAGCTTGATAAACGAAACTGATCTGCTGTGCCTGAAAAATTCTTTTAACAATCGTAGTAGCCTTGCTCGAAGACAATCACGCCTTCTACAGGTTCGTCTGGTGCAATGGCTGCAAAAGGAGCATACAAGCCAACACCGAAACGGTGAGAAGTTAAACCTGTTTCATCGATCGCTACCGCGCTGTCAATTGATTGAAACCAGTTGCATAGTTCACTAAACGGCTTGCCAAGCAAGTCTTTGCCTTTAAGGGTTGGCTTCGCAGGAGCAGCCAGTTCGATCGCGTCACAGACTCCCGGTTGTTTGTAAAAGACCTGAATCCCCAAGGCATCAAAGTAATCAGTTTCTAATGCATCGCTCGGTGACTTTCTAAACGTCCGAACGGTGTTACCGAGAACTTGTCGCACTTCTTCTGGAGTCATGCCGAACTGGATGCCGGCAAGCCCTTGATAGGGTTCAATTTCAAGCTTTAAGTCTACTTGCATAGAACGTTTCTCGCAAAGGAGCGCAAACGATTACTCCTCAATGTTAGCTGGATTCAAACGATCGCGAATCGTTTCGATATATTCCAGCATTTGTTGAATCGCTTCATCATACGTGCTGCCAAACTTTGAGCGAATGTCGTCAATATCCATCTGTAACGCTTCTTCAAAACGTCCCTGCTGAATCAGGGTCTGCTGCTGCTTGCGGTAGATCAGGGCACTACGCGATCGTCCCCAACTGGCAGTTTGATGATGATCAGCCGCTTCCATCCAAATGGCGGGGCCTTCAGCTACGCTCAAGGGACTTGCAGAAGCAGCGGGCATATGATGCACTTCACCACCCACGTTTGCTTCTCGAACAGTTTTGTACGCTCCGCCTTTCATGCAGCGATTCTCCGGTTTTATAACTGATCTGATAGTAAGAATTCGCTCTGGTAAAAGCAGTCCCCAAGCATCTCCACCTAGTGCGCTGCCAAGTGGAAGCAATGTTCCACTTGTTGGTTTGGGCGCAAATTGCTGTGAGATTAGCTAGAATCACCTGAAGTGGATGGTAATCGTTTTATGGCTTGGGAAAGCTTTCTCAGAAAAACGGCTGTTGATTTTAAATTATCACTTGAGCAAACAGAAGTTCTTTTAACGCGGTTTAGTGAAGAGAATAAACAGAAATCCAATAGTGATGTTCAGAAGTTATTTGAAGATCACCATCAACTTGCTCCAGAAGCTTACAAAAAGCGAATGAGTGGGCTTTACAAAAAACTGGAATGGAGCAAACAGAAGTCGGACGGTTGTGAGGGGTTGAATAATGCTGGTTCACATAAAGCCAAGCACTTATGCAAATGGCTGGAAGCCAGATATGCTGACGAGGCTCTAGAGCCTGAGAATCCAGTTAATTCACTCCAAGTAAATGAAGCGAACCATCTAGGAGAGCGCTTTAGTAAAGCTGTACAACAATTAGGAAGTACCGATGACTATGTTCGTTTAAGCGGCATCTATGACCTGGAACAAATTTTGAAGGATGCGGAGGACGGACACTACTGGAAGGTTATAGAAATTCTGACTTTATATGTGCGTCGGCGATCGGCCTGGAATAAGAAAGAAGAAGCAAAAGCAAAGACTGACCAGGATATTCCTCCTCTACCAGACGATATTCAAAAAGTAATGACCGTTTTAGCTCAGCGCAAATATGCGTACGGGCATCACCTTGAACCTCGTCCACTCGACTTACATGGTACTGACCTGTGCCGCTTACAACTCCCACCGAATACTCAACTTAGTCAGGTAAATTTTGCCAAGGTAAATTTCACTGGAACAAATCTTCAGAATGCATTCCTTCAAGGAGTGAATCTGCAAGAAGCCAACCTTTGGAACGCTAACCTGCAAAAAGCAGAACTTCAAGACGCCAATTTAGAATCGGCAAACCTATGCGAAGCAAATTTAGAAGAAGCAAATCTCTGGGATGCACATCTAGAAAAGGCATATCTGATAAGGGCTAATCTAAAAGAAGCCCAACTCCGAGACGCGAAATTGCAAGAGGCAAAACTGGTAAGCGCGATTTTGTACAAAGCAAAACTTCAAGGTGCAAATTTGCAAGGGGCAAAACTGATAAGTACGAACCTTCGAGAGGCAAATCTTAGAAATGCGGTGTTGCAAGAGGCTGACCTTGCGGACGCGAAACTTCAAAAGGCATGCCTCTGGGGAGCAAATTTGGAGGGGGCAGGCTTTGAGTACGCAAAATTGCAAGAGGTACAGTTTAAGGATCTTGATGGAACGCAACAAGCGATCGGGCTAACGTGGGAACAACTCAATTCAGCAGCTTCCTATAAAGGAGCGATTTTGCCAGATGATTTGCCTCCACCATCTCAATAGTCTCGTACAGAAACGGCTTGATTGGCGCAGCAAGCAACTGAATCGGTTCAGACTGAAAATAAGAATTCAGCAAAACCACAGGAGGAAATGCAGTTAACGTCACCAGAGTCTTAGCACTGAGTTATAAAAGCGGATGAAAGGGCGATCGCAGACGTTAAAACCTCATCCACTTGCGCAAGCAACATTGCTCGACGACCAGAAGCCAAAGGGTTAGAT
>Ga0070738_10003771_pt1 | contig 19234 bp, 13 predicted proteins | sample Coa_R2_2_FD_66446 | JGI IMG/M metagenome (GOLD analysis project Ga0070738, IMG submission 66446) | Surface soil microbial communities from Centralia Pennsylvania, which are recovering from an underground coalmine fire - Coalmine... | ecosystem: Environmental > Terrestrial > Soil > Unclassified ... | reverse complement strand
GCACCTGGCGCTCCTGGGCGGTTTGCTGGGAGCAATCGCAGTCAATAGCTTCTGGTTGATCGACTGGATTAGTTACTGGTGGATTCGCGTGCCGCCGCACGCCGAGACGCCGTCGCTGGCCGAGCCGACTTTGCGGAACCTTTGGGACTCGCCCTTCTGGGGTGGGCCGGTCGATAAGGTATTGACTTGCGTCCTGATGCTGGCGTCGGTAGTGGGTGTGCTCGTGTACAACCAAAGCGGCCAACGCGCGACGGCTCGATTGTTCGGCCTGAGTGGAGCCGTTTTTCTCACCTTATCCGTAGCGGGCCTGATGTGGGAACCGTTAGGACGGTACGGCGCGCCACGTCTGCTGCCGGCGGCGTTGCTGTTCGCTGCTCTGCCCACGTCGCATGCTCTTAGCGTCGCTTTTGCCGCCTGCTGGCGCCGGCAAGCCGCCCGTTGGGCGATATTCGCTGCGGCGGCCACCGTCATCGCGCTCTTGTGGCGCTCCCCCCCGCCGGCTCTGGCTTCCTGGGCAACGCGCCTTCGGGGCGCTGATGCGTTTCAGCTCGGACTCGATGCGGACCAGCAAGCCATTCTCGAAGCGATAAAACAGCACACCACCTCCGAGGCGCGCATCCTGTGGGAAGATCGGACCGCCTCGCCGCTTTCGCCGCACTGGACGCCTCTGTTACCGCTGCTGACGCAGCGCGCCTTTATCGGCGGACTAGATGTGGATGTTCGCATTGAACACACGACGAACGGCCTGGCCGATGCCGTCCTCATGGGCCGGCCGATCCGCGACTGGAGCGATGATGCCCTGGGAGAATACTGCAAGCGTTACAACATCGGCTGGATTGTATGCTGGTCGCAGGCTGCCTGCGAGCGTCTGCGCAATTGGTCGCGCGCGATTCGGACGGCGACGTTGCCGCCCTCGGCTGTGGGCGAGCCGCCGGGCTGTTTGTTCACGGTGCGCGGCGAGGGCTATTCATTCGCTCTGACCGGCTCAGTTCGCTGGCTGAGCGCCGATACGCAGCACATCGTCTTGGGCGATGTGGTTCCGCAAAGCCGCGGCTCCGACAACCACGGTCGAAAACCGGTCCTCTTGAGCCTTCATTACCAGGCCGGAATGCGCGTCGCCCCCAGCCGCGTCCTTCTCGATTCCTACTCGATTGAACCCGTCAATTCTGTGCCCGGCGATGCCAGACCATTCGTCCGACTCTGGGTTGATGAACCGGTGACGCGCGTCACCATCACCTGGGACAAGCGATAAATCCAACTTTTCTTGCCAGCCCGCAGCGCCAGCAAGGGAAGAAGGTGTTACCCTAGCTGGCGCTGCGGGCTGGCGAGACTTTTTCGATAAATATGCCCGGCGTCAACTTGCTCAAAGCCGAGACTGCGGAGCAGGCTGATGCCGGCGGTGTTGTTGGCGAGAACCTGCATCTCGACGATGCTGAAGAATTGATCCTGCAAGTAACGCAGCAATTGAGCCATCAGGAACTTGGTCAAGCCCTGTCGCCGCATTTCGGCCGGCACTACGAGATCGGTAATACCGATGGCATGTTCGTTCCAGCGCTGCGTGTACGTCTCCATCTCCCAGAGCAGAGCGCGAGCCGCGGTTCGGCCGGTCAACTTGTCCTGCAAGCGATACTCATGCAGCTCCACCGGTCCCAGGATGCACTCCTGCCACCACGTTGTCCCTTGGAAGGGACTGGAGCGAATTTCGTAGCGCAAGCGATGGGCGGCGAAGCGGCCATCACCGATGTTGAGCGCGCATTTGAGGGAACGCTGAAAGACCAGGCAACTGCTTTCGATGGTGTAGCCGTGGTGCTCGAAGAAAGGCCGAGCCAGTGGATCGCTATCGAGAAAACCGGGAGAATAGCTGCCGCCGTAGACGCCGAACGTGTAGGGATTGAACGGATACATGGGGCCGGCGAACAGCTCCTTGCTCCCGCGCGCCTGGAGGTATGTTTCGGCGCGGCGGAGAAGTTCGGAGCCAATGCCCTGGCGCCGAAAGGCCGGCGCGACGCCGAGCAGACAAACGACGCCGTTGCTTGTATCCAGACTGTTTTCGACATCGTTCGGACCGAAGCCCGTCCAGGCGAAGCCGGCTATCTTCTGATCGGCTTGGGCGATAATCAGACTCTCCGGATCAAAGTAGATTTTGGAGAACAGAAAGTATTCCATCCACAAATTGCCGTGCATGCGCACGGCGCCGCGGCCGGTGAAGGTTTCGTTCCAAACTTCGACCAGCCCAGGAGGATCAGCGTTGCGGAATGTTCGGTACAGGATCACGCGGCCACCCTGAGTTCTGAGTTCTGCGTTCTGAGCGAGGTAATCCTCAGAACGGAGAACTCAGAACTTGGAACTCTTTACGGCTTGGCGCCATCCGCCTCGACTTGGAGGCGGTCGAGGACACTCTCGACGCCGGCGGTAGTGTGCGCCAACTCCACAGCGCGGCGGCGTTGCGTTAGATCGGCGACGATGCCCGTCAATTCGATCGCGCCTGGCCCGGCAAGATGCACTTGCACGTCGGCGCCGGCCATGTCCCTGTCCCAGCGCAGTCGTAAGAAGACACGGCTATCTAGGCTGGTTTCGCTCACCGATCCGCGCACTGCCCCCCACCCATTGTGCAGCTTATCGCGCAGACCCTCGGTCAGGCCATCGAATTTCGCAAATGTCTTCTGGAAAACGCCTGCCAGACGGTCGGCGTCTTCACTGCAACCACAGCTTGTCAACGCCAAGCTCAGAATCAGCCCCTGCCGGATATGACGACGCATTCTGCACGCTCCTCGCCTGGGATCAGCCTTCCATGACCCGGAAGCGGCGAGTATGGCGTGATTTGTCCTTGCAAGCAAGTGCAGATAGAACCGAAGGTGTGCCTACCCCTTTAGACCGCCGCTCACTCGAACAAGAACGTGATATTGAAGCCGAACAGGGTGACGCTCAAGAGGCTCCCGGAGTAGTCGTAGTTTTCCACAAGCGGGATACCGAACAAGCTATCCGTGATCGTTGTGCCGTTGGCGTTCACCGTCTCGATCGCTCCCAGCAATCCGTTGAGGAATGCCAGCAAAGGAGATACGTTTGGTGGTGCGGGAGATGATGCCTGATCCGAGTTGTTGGTAGTGCTTACGTTGTTGTTGTTATTGTCATTGTCGCCGCCTGGATTGCCGACCGATGGCAGTTGCACGAACGTCGTGGCTTGGGCGGCGGTTGGCGTCGGCTGGCTAATGCCGAGTCCATCGGTAGCCACGCTGTAGAAGCCGTAGGTGTGGCCGACTTGGCCGGTATAAATTGCCGAGGTCTGCGTCGTGTTCGCCAGCCAGGATGTGAAGGGTCCGCCGTTGTCGGAGACGTAGATGGTGTAGGAGGCGATGCTGGATCCATTGGGGTCGCTCCCCGACCAACGGACCGTGAAACTCGGAGAGATCTCAGTGGCCGGCAACGGGTTGACGCTGCTTGTGGGGTGGGGAGGAGACACCGTGCCGGAGGCGGAAGCGATGTTGCCGTTGTTGTCGCTGACTTGCACGGTAGTCAAGTAGTTTCCCCTTTGCGAATAGGTGTGCGAGCCGAGGACGTTGAAGCTGCCGTTCGCATTGGCGACGATCTGGCCGGTCGTACTGTTGCCGTCTCCCCAATAAATCAGAGCAGTGTATTTGTCGGCGACAGCGCCGGACGGCGCCGTGAAAGTTGCCACGATACCGTTGACGCTCCCATCGGCTGGGGCCACTGCGGCGCGGACGTCGGCCTGGGAGACATTCGCGCTGGGGCTGGGGCTGAGGGCCAGATCCTGGCCGGTCACCATCAGACTGTTGGAGCCGACCGTGGCCGTGCCGCCGGCTTGGAGCAACACCCCGTTCGGTCCCTCGACGGACAAGCGAATGCTGTAGGTGCCGGAGCCGGGGTAGGTGTGCGAACCGAGGATGCTGAAAGTACCATTGCCGTTATCAACGATCTGTCCGGGCGGATTGCCGCCCGGCGGAGCGTACAGCGGGCTATCACCCCAGAAGATCTCCGCTGAGTAATCGCCGGCTGTTGTGCCCGGCGGGGCGGTCAGCGTGGCAAGTGTGCCAGAAAAGGTCTGACCGGCGGCGGCGCTGATCGGGTTTACCGTCAGATCGAACGGTCCCACGGTCGCGGTGGGAAGGACCGACGTTCCGCCGCCACCGGCGTTATCGCTGATATCCACGGACATCTCATACTGACCGATTTGGGCATAAGTATGGGAGCCAACCACATCGAGACTGCCGTTGCCGGCCGCCACGAGTTGGGCCGGAGAGGTAGAACCGTCGCCCCAATCAATGGTTGCCTGAAAGTCGCTGGGATTGCTATCGCCATTGTAATCGGTGAAGTTGGCAACGATGCCGGTGAAGCGCTGACCGACGGTGGGAGAGATGTTTTGCGGCGTGGACCCTATAACGATCGCCTGGTCAGGGGAGAGAACGTTCGCCGTGGTGTTGGCCGAGGCCGTTTCCCCATTGGGAGCATTGATCTGGGTGGTGATCGAAAAGCTGCCGGGCTGGCTGTAGGCATGCGTGCCTTCCACCATGAATCCGGCGGTGCCTCCGTACATGATCTGACCGGCCGAAGTTGTTCCATCGCCCCAGTTGATCGTGGCTGAGTAGGCGTTTTGGTCCTGACTGCCGAAAGCCCAGGTATTGAACGAGGCCACCTCGCCGTTGACGATGGGCTGGCCCACGGCCACGGCGAAGCCCGCGCCGTCCGAAACGTTCGCCAGGTTCGACTTGACCGTGATTTCCGCCGTACTCTGTCCCTGGGTGCCGTCGCCAGTCACCACTACGCTAAGCTGGTAGTTCCCCGCTTGCGTGTAAGTATGCGAACCAATGATATTCAGGTTGGCATCGATCTGACCGGGAGTTACGGAGCCATCGCCCCAATTGATGAGGGCCGAGTAATCACCCGGCTTAGCCTGGCTCACGTTGGGATCGCTGAACGAAGCCACGGGACCGAAGTAATTGGCGCCCTGAGTCATTTCGCTATTGGTCAAGATCCCAAACGGCCCAGCGCCGCCCACGGAAACTTGCAACGGTTGCTTGCCGGCATCACCCCCCAACAGATCGCCGATCAAGCCGACAACATCGCCGGCAAGATTCGAGACATCGCCGACAAACTTCGACCCATTGTCGAGATCATTTAACATCGCGGAAAAATCATGGGTAATTGCTAGCGAGTCGGAAACGATCGGCGATCCGCCGGCCAAGCCGTTCAAGTCCCCGGCCACGGCGCTCAAACCGGAGATGGCATCGAGCACAGTCCCTTGCGTTGGAGGCCAGGTGCCAAAAAGCATGTCGGAAGCCAACGTCGTAATATCTCCCGCCGTGGTAATGCTCTGGCCGACCAGCTGCGTCGAAGCGCCGGGTATGCTGCTGAGGATACTGCCGTAAAAATTGCTGAAACTCCCCAGAAGGTCGCCGAGGTTCTTCGTGTTGGGTGTAGTAGTGTACGCATCAATGTTGCCGAGAAGACCGGCGTAGTTTCCGAAGATATGCAGTCCATTCGCGACATCGCCTAGAGGACCGCCGCTCAGCAAGCAACGCTCTTCGAGTCCCTCGATGGCTAGCAGAACGCCATGCCGTCGCCGCACGCACCGCCGTGCTTTCCGTCCCGCCTGAGGAGAGCTCTTCTTCATCCAACGATGTGGCCAGGATCGATACATGGTTTCACTCCTTCCAGGTACGGACGCGGGACGCCCGCCTCGCGCGGATCACAACAGGGCCTTGATTACGGTCACCGATAGAACAAGCCCGATAGGCTCAAACTCCGCGGTTTACCGCTCTTTTCACAGACAATACGCGGCCTTTCCAGGAGTGTGACAAGAAGATTTGATTTTTTTCGACTGGTACTGAAATGTCCGCCTAGTCTTCCTCGACTCTCAGTGTGGAGCAGATAGCCAACAAGATCGGCTCGTATTCCTCCAACTCCAGGTCGTTCGTTTGGCACAGGACCAGCAAGACGCCATCGGCGCTATAGAGGCAGCGCGTCCAGCAGGTGTTGGTGAGATCGAGGCTGAAGAATTGAATGTCGTGGCCAACCGCCATTTGCCCGGCGAGCGTATCGACTCTCGGTTGAACTTCGAGCGTGGGATAATCGGCCTTGAGTGCTTCCAGGGCGGCGTCGGCGACTTCCTCGATGGTTGCTCCGCTTTGATCGCAAGTCAAGGTCAGGAACGCCGTGCCGGGACTTTGCAGCATCACGGTCCAGCCGTCCGCGCTCTCCTCGCGGTCGAGTCGCCAATCGTCGGGATAATCAAACGAGATGCCGTCGGCTTCATAATGCTGAGTCATGGTCCACCATTCCGGTTAACGGCGCTTCGCCCGAGCGTCTGCACGGCCATGCCTTCCTCGTGTTCGTTGGCGGCGTAGACGCGCACGATCAAGCGCGGCCACGGCAATTGCTTCGGAATATCGAGCGTCCCCTGGAAACGCCCGTCTTTCACCGTGCCCTCGCTCGCCGCCACGACGAAGCGATTGGCCCGCTCGTGATTGGATAATCTTACTTGCTCGCGTGGTGCCGACGCGGCTGGGGGAATCGGCTCCAGATCCTTGGGGATGCTATCCACGGTGCGCTCCAGCGTTAGCCACACTCGCGCGCCGGCCAAACGCTTCGGCAGAGATCCATTCACGATCAACTTATCGCCCGCGGAAACTACCCCCTCCGTCATCGCCTTGACATCCTCCGGTATCTTCGGCAATCGCAGGGCTGGGTCGCCGAGAAGGAGAAACATCTCAAGGTGTTCCTGACGCTGCGTCGCTTGCGGGATCGACTTGTCGCCGTCCATGGTGTCGAGCAATCGATAGGTAAGATCATCAATCTTGCCGTGAGCCACCCCGTTCTTGATGGCCAGCCAGCTGTCGCCGAGCCGTTCCGGCGGCTCCGCGGCGAACGTGCTCTTGAACAAGCCATCCGCCGCCAATTGAACCATGGAAGCAAAGCAAATGCCGTGCGATCCGGCGACGGCCGCCGGACCGTTCACGTTCCGCATCGCTGCCACGCCATAGCCCTCGCCGTCGGCGCCTCGGAGCTGGCAGCCGCAGCAGCCGAACGTGATAAAGATGCCCTTGCCTTGCTTGATACGCAGTTCCGACCAATCCTCGCGGTCGAGATAACGCGCTCGACCGCCATAGAGTCCCAGGGCGTTGGAATGACCCAAGTAAAGCGTGAACGCCTCACCCTCTTGGACGTACTGCAAGGCGCGCGAGTGCAGCAGATCGTCGGGCAAGCAGAAACGCGATTGCGGATTGCCGTAGATTGCTCGCCCCGTCCATATCGGCGCCAGCCGGGCGAAGCGAGCCAGTGCCAGGCTCTCGACCAAGCGATCGACTAGAGGATTGTAGGCAGGAATTCCGGCGAGAATGGTCAACCGTCGCCGCCACAGGCCCGGCTGGGTCGTGCGTTCGTATTCGAGTGTTTTTGCGACCATGCCGCGAACTTCTTCAATCGTTCGAGCCGGAAAGCGCCCCACCGCCGCTGTGGGTAAGCGTTCCCCGTCGAGACAGCCATAGCCGTTATCGCTCGGCTGTCCTTTCATGCGGCCGATCGTACCGGCGAGCGGTGGCAGCACTTTGTTCTCTGGTTCAGCCAGTTTCTCGCAATCGAGGGCGCCGACCAGGAGGACATAGGACGGACCCTTGAAATTGCGGCAGAGCGTATTGATGTGTTCTCTCAGCTTGAGCGCATGACCGGCGCGGAGTTCGTCACGGCTGAGAATGTCCGTGGTTTGCACCACGATGACGTGCATTCCCTGGCTTTTGCGTTGCTCGCACAGCGGCTCGACGGCTTTGCGAAAGGCCGGAGCGGTCACGACAAGCCACTGTCCCATGTCCGCCGTGGCGCACGCCGGTAACACAGCGATCACGAGCGCCGTAACGATCCATCCATAGCGGAGCATGTCATTCTCTCCTCTCGGCAGACTACGTCGTCCTCGCGGAGGCCCGCCGCTCTCATCGTACCGCGAAGGGCGCGGCGGCCCAAGATCGGCTGGCGCTTAATGCGGTGCCCGAAAGGATTCCTGCGCGATTGGCGGTTCCTTATCGCGGCCTTGCGATCCCGCCGGGGCTGGCGCGGTCGATCCTCCCGGAGGATCGAGGATGGTCGTTTTGTCTTCCCAGGCGTTCTGGGCGTCGCTTCCTTGGCGTCCGTCGGTCCACCATGCTCGGAGCGTGGCCTCGCCGGCCTTCCTCGCTTCCACATCGACAAAGAACAGTTCTTCCTTTCCGCCATCGAGGGCTGGCAAAGGATCGAAGTGAATATGTTGTCCTTGCTGTTGAGCGGAAGTTGCTCCACGTGGACCCAAGATTTTCATTTCGTCAGGAACGGTAACGATAACGCTGGGATTTAGGACGCTATTCTTCCCCGGATTGAATAAACGGATCGTGTAGGCGGCTTTTTCTCCCACGACAAGCGACCCTTTCGCTTTGTCGATTTCAATTACTGGAGTGCTAACGGATTCGATACGCATCCAGCCGGAGTTTGCCCTGTCCGACAGATTGTTATCGGCCTGAACTCTGGCCTCGTTCGAGCAATCACCCGACTCCGGAGCGCGAAGGACAAGATCCAGGGAACGAACCTCACCCACTTGCATTGCACCCAGCGACCAGCGCACGAAACCGCCCTCCCGACGGCCTCCGGAACTGGCGCTTATAAACTCAATGCGACCCGGCAACTCGTCGGTCACTTGCACATTCGCCAGCGCTACTGAGCCGAGATTGCGGACCGTAATGTGATACGGAATGGGACGATTCGCCAGGCGTCGCTGAGGGCCGCTAACACTGATTTTCAGCTTTGGCTCGACGACGTTGACGGAGGCGCTGCCGGTCGCGCTCGTGCCGCCATCCGCTGTTGCCTTCACGTTGTTGCGGAACTGTCCCAACTTTGAGGGAATCGCCTGATATTCGATGCGGCGAGTCTGGTTCGGAGGCAGGTCGCCTACCTTCCATGTCAGCTTATCTCCACTCTGTCCTTCTTTACCTCCGATTCTGGGTTCCGGCGTCCCCTTCACGACCGCACCATACTGCACGCCAGCAGGCAGTTCGTCGGTAACGACTACATTTCGAACAGGAACGCTTCCCGTATTCATGACCTCGATGCGAAAGAGAATCGATTCGTATTTGATTGCTTGAGTAGGGGCCGTAACCTTTGCCTGAACACTTGGCTTGGCGATGCGCGTTGTCACCTTTTGCCCGTGTTCAAATTGCACATAAGCGCGATTCTGAACATCTTCGGTCCCCGCAGGCTTAATGGTCAGCACGATCGTCCTACGTGTCCCTGCTTTCAAGGTGCCCAGATCCCACAAGAGATCCGTTGGACCGTCCTTAGGCTCCTTTTTCTCCGTGTACTGCGGCTCAGCCTTCGTTGCGTCTTTCACGCCGCTCGGCAAGCGGTCGCGAACCCAAACGTGATGGGCATCGGCGCGAGAAATGTTTTCGATGGTGAGCTGATATTCGATGTCCTTGTTCGGCTCCGCCCGTGCAGGCGCGCGGACGCGCAGCCGGACAATCGGCTCCAATGGACCTGGAGCTTCCGGTAACGGAGAAGGCATCCCCGGCACAAACGGGATGACCTGATCCTGCTGCAACGGGGTAGGGGGAGGAGGCGTAAAAGGCGAACTGGGCGAAAGAGGAGACTGCGAGGGTATTGGTCCGTCAACCATTGGCGGCTCACCCGTCGGGAAAGCCGGTGATCCAGGAGGGTGTTCGCCGTACTCTTGCATTTCGTTCGGCGGCACCTGACCGCGGCTGACAGCCACGGCCAGCGCGACGAGGATACCCGCCAACGTCAACCATCTCATCCCGCGAATGGATCGCAACCACCCCTTCATGGCGTCTCTCTCCCGTTTCCAAAACTGCTCGCATCTGCCATCCGCCGCAGCGCGACCGCGGCGGCCATTGTCGCTTGTTCGTCGCATTTTGTCTGCACAAGTTCCTTAGGGCGACGGTTGCTCTATTTTGCTCAATCCGCGCAGCTTGTTCGGTTTCGGCATCATGCTTGGGCGTAATCGAGAGCTTTCCATTGCCGAGTCGGTGCCGCGCTGCTACAAAACGGCAACGCGTGTTCGAATCTTTGCGTGTCACCGGGACGAGGCATCGTGATGCATCCTCCGCAGAATAACACCGGCCAAGGTTTCGCTTTCGACTCTCCCGACGAGAACGAGTTTTCCGTCGGTCCGTTGGCAATCGTCGGCGGCTGCGGCCATGTGGGGTTGCCCTTGGCGTTGGCATTCGCCGCGCAGGGCCATTCGGTTGATCTCCTCGATACTTCGCCGGAGCGCGTCGCTTTGGTAAACAGCGGCCGTATGCCCTTCCACGAAGACGATGCCGAGCCGCTGTTGGCCGAATCGATCCGCACGGGCCGCATCAAGGCAACCACCGATCCCGCCGTCCTCGAAGATGCCGCCGCCATCATCATCACCATCGGCACGCCCGTCGATGAATACCTGGATCCTTCCGTCGGCGAGTTCGATCGCGCCTTGAGGCAGCTACTGGAAAAAGTGCGTCCCGGCCAGCTGCTCGTTCTGCGCAGCACGGTCTTCCCCGGCATGACCGACCGCCTGGCCCGGCAGCTCGAACAGATGGGGCGCTCCGACGTGGACTTGGCCTATTGCCCCGAACGCATCGTGCAGGGCAAATCGCTGATCGAACTGAAGCAGTTGCCGCAGCTGGTCGCCGGTGTGACGCCACAAGCCGCTCGCCGTGCGGCGGCGCTGTTCCGCATCATCTGTCCCAAGGTGTTGTTCCTGCGTCCGATCGAAGCTGAGCTGGCCAAGCTGTTTTGCAATGCGTGGCGCTACATCAATTTCGCCATCGCCAATCAGTTCTATGTCATGGCCCAGCATTTCGAGGCCGACTTTCACGCCATCTACCACGCCCTGCGCGACGACTATCCGCGCATGCAGTCGTTGGCGCGTCCCGGCTTCGCGGCCGGGCCGTGCTTGCTTAAGGACACCATGCAGCTGGGCGCTTTCAATCACGGCTCCTTCGTCCTGGGGCAGGCGGCCATGATGATTAACGAGGGCTTGCCCTATCTCGTCGTGCAGGACATCAAACGCGGCTATCCACTAGCGGATATGACCGTCGGCATTCTCGGCATGGCCTTCAAACCGGAAAGCGACGATCCACGTTCGTCGCTGTCGTACAAGCTGCGCAAGATTCTGCTTCTTGAGTGCAAGCGCGTTCTCTGCACCGATCCTTACGTGCCGGATACAGGGCTGACACCGTTGGCCGAGGTCCTCGATCAAGCCGATCTGCTCATCGTTGGAACACCCCATGCCTGTTACCGCGATTTGAAATGCCGCCAACCGATCATCGACATAACCGGCATGATCAAAAAAGCATTGAGCAATCAGCAATCAGCAATCAGCGAACAAGCGGAGATTGCATGAAGATTCTCGTTACCGGCTCGGCCGGTTTCATCGGCGGTTATCTGGTTGAGGAATTGTTGCAAGCCGGTCATGAAGTGATCGGTCTCGACAATTTCTCCAAATATGGTCCGTTAAGACAAGAATCTCTTGAGCACCCCGCTTATCGCTTCGTCGAGGGAGATGCCAAGGACATCGATCTGCTCAAAGATCTGATGGCCGGAGTGGATCAGGTCGTCGCGGGGGCGGCGCGAATCGGCGGTATCAGCTATTTCCACGAATTTGCTTATGATCTTCTTTCCGAGAATGAACGTCTGACAGCCGCCGTCTTCGATGCCGCCATCCACGCCTTTCAGCGTGGCACGCTGAAGAAAATCAATGTCGTCAGCTCGTCGATGGTGTACGAGAACGCCGCGGTTTGGCCGACGCCGGAGGGAGAGCAACGCCGCTGTCCGCCGCCGGCCTCGACCTACGGCTTCCAGAAATTGGCCACCGAGTATTATGCCCAGGGCGCATGGGAGCAGTATCACCTGCCGTTCACGATTATCCGCCCGTTCAACTGCGTTGGCATCGGCGAGCGGCGAGCGCTATGCGAAAAGGAAGTTCTCAGCGGCAACGTCCGCCTGGCCATGAGCCATGTCGTGCCGGACCTGATTCAGAAAGTGCTCAAGGGACAAGATCCGCTCCACATCCTTGGCGACGGCGGGCAGGTGCGGCACTACACCTACGGCACCGATCTGGCCCGCGGCATCCGTTTGTGCATCGAGCGGCCCGAAGCGATCAATGAGGACTTCAACATCAGCACCGCCGAATCGACGACCGTGCTGGAACTTGCCGAGATGATCTGGAAAAAAATTCGCCCCGGCGATCGCTTCCGTTATGTCAGCGATCCGCCTTATACCTATGATGTGCAAAAGCGCGTACCCAAGGTCGAAAAAGCCGAGCACCTGCTCGGCTTCCGCGCCGCCACTCCTTTGAGCGAGATCCTTGACGTTGTCATTCCCTGGGTCCGGCAGCAGGTGGAGTACGGCAATATCTAAGAACCTCTAATCAAATGAACCGCCAAGACGCCAAGGACGCCAAGATAAGAAAGAGAGAAATTAAAGAATTAAAATGCGGGGCAGTGCCAATAGTCGGTCGCATGGCGATTTTCGCCTTTATTTCTCTCTTTCTTATCTTGGCGTCCTTGGCGTCTTGGCGGTTCATTCTTGAGAATGCCCCGAGTATGATTTCCCTCGTCGTGCCGGTCTACAACGAAGCGGACAACATCCAGCTGTTCCTGCGCGACGTGGAGAGCGCGGTCGGCGAACCGCATGAGATTCTCATTGTGTTCGATTTTCCCGAAGACAATACCTTGCCGGCGGTCGCCGCGCTGACGCCGCCATGTCCCAGCGTGCGTTTGGTCCATAACACCCTCGGTCGTGGTGTGCTCAATGCGCTCAAGGCCGGCTTCCAGGCAAGCAAGGGTGATGTCATTCTGGTCATGATGGCCGATCGCTCCGACGATCCGCATTCGGTCGTGCCGATGGCGCGTCTGGTGCGCGAAGGAGCGGACGTGGTGGCCGGCTCTCGGTATGTTCGCGGCGGCCGGCAGGAAGGAGGACCGCTCGTCAAGCGGACTCTTTCGCGGTTGGCCGGCATGTCGCTCTACTACCTCGCCGGTCTGCCCATCCACGACGCCACGAATAATTTTCGCGCCTACAGCCGCCGTGTCATCGAGCAGATTCCCATCGAAGGGGAAGCGTCCTTCGCCGTCGCGCTGGAATTGACGTTGAAGGCCCATTGGCGCGGTTGGCGCTTGGCAGAGGTGCCGACCGTTTGGCGCGATCGCACGGCGGGGCAGTCTCGATTCCGCCTATGGGCCTGGATGCCGCACTATCTGCGTTGGTATCTGCGGGCGCTCCGGCGTGCTTGGTTCGGTGCTTCTAAAACCTGAAAACTGCACACAAATCGGAGCCGCTCATCCACAGGACAACTTGTCATCCCGGTGCGGGACCGTTAGGTTGAAGGGAATCTCTCCCGCGTTGTCGCCCCCCGAAGAAATGATCTCCCACCGAAGTTGGCTTCCTATGTATCGATCCATCGTGATTATCCTCCTCGCCCTTGGCGTTCTGGGTGCGTTCTGGCTAGTTGAGGCCGCGGAGCCTGCCGGCAAACCGTATTCTCCCCGCATCGCCGCCGCATCGGATGAGCCGTCCAAGGCAATCAAGCGTATGCGTCTGCCCAAGGGCGTCGAAGCCCGCGTCTGGGCCGCCGAGCCGCTTTTGGCCCACCCGGTCGCTTTCTGCTTCGATGAGCAGGGCCGTTGCTTTGTCGCCGAGACGTTTCGCCTGAACCGCGGCGTTACCGATAACCGCGGCCACATGTCTTGGCTCGACGACGACCTCGCCTCGCGCACGGTGGCCGATCGCGTTGCCATGTATCGCAAGCACCTCAAGGATAAATTCAAGACCTACGAAACCGAACACGATCGTGTCCGTCTTCTCGAAGACACGAAGGGCAAGGGCAGCGCGGACAAGGCGACGTTGTTCGCCGACGGTTTCCACAATGCGGCCGACGGTATCGGTTCCGGAGTGCTGGCGCGCAAGGGCAATGTGTATTACACCTGCATCCCCGATCTCTGGCTGATGCGCGATAGCAACGGCGACGGCCAGGCCGAATTGCGGCAGTCGTTGGCCACGGGATTCGGCGTGCATGTCGCGTTCGTCGGCCACGACATGCACGGCCTGCGCATGGGGCCGGACGGTTTGCTGTATTTCTCCATCGGTGATCGCGGACTGAATGTGAAGACAAAAGAGGGAACAAAACTCTTTTATCCGGACACAGGGGCCGTGTTGCGCTGCGAGCCGGACGGCTCGAACTTGGAAGTCGTTCACATCGGTTTGCGCAATCCCCAAGAGCTGGCTTTCAACGCCAACGGCGACTTGTTCACGGTGGATAACAACAGCGATTCCGGCGATCGCGCCCGCCTGGTCCACATCATCGAGGGCGGCGACAGCGGATGGCGCATGGGCTACCAGTACGGCAGCGATCTGAGCAATCGCGGCCCTTGGAACGCCGAGAAAATCTGGCACCTGCCCAATCCCGATCAGCCGGCCTTTGTCGTGCCGCCGTTGGCCCACATCACCGCCGGCCCATCGGGTCTGTGTTTTAACTATGGGGGCACCGCTTTGCCCCAGCGCTATGCCGATCATTTCTTCGTTTGCGATTTTCACGGCAGTTCCGGCGGCAGCGGCGTTTATTCGTTCGCGGTCAAGCCGAAAGGGGCATCGTTCGAGATCGAAGACGGCCATGAGTTCATTTGGTCGGTGCTAGCGACCGATTGCGATTTCGGCCCGGACGGCGCCTTCTACATCAGCGACTGGGTCGAGGGGTGGGGTCTGACCGGCAAGGGGCGCATCTATCGCTTTGCGGATGCCGATGCCGCAAAGAAGGCGGCTGTCGCCGAAGTCAAGAAACTGCTGGCCGAAGGCTTCGAGCGCCGATCCGCCGCGGAGCTGGCAAAGCTGCTGCAACATGCCGACCTGCGCGTGCGTCAGGAAGCCCAGTTTGCTCTTGCCGACCGCGGAGCCGAGTCCATCCCGCTGCTGACCGAAGCCGCGAAAGAAGAGAAGAATCAACTAGCCCGTCTTCATGCGATCTGGGGACTAGGGCAACTCGGCCGTCGTGGTGAGAAAGTCCAAGATTCGCTGCGGTCCCTGTTAGGCGACACGGATGCGGAGATTCGGCGACAAGCTGCCCGCGCGCTGGGCTGGCTGAAAGAGGCGGAAGGACGCGACCTTGTGCCGCTGCTCCACGATGGCGAGCCGCGCGTCCGCTGTCAGGCCGCGCTGTCGCTGAGCCGGCCGAATGTTTGCTTTCCCGACGGCGATGCCCTCTGGAACGCGCTTGTGAAGCTGCTCGAAGACAATGCCGACCGTGACGCCTACCTACGTCACGCCGCCGTCAAGGCGATGGCCCGCTTTTCTGAAACGAAGCCGGCGAGCGCGAGCAAACATCTTTCGCCCACGGTGCGCCTCGCCGCTGTTCTCGCCCTGCGGCAGCAAAAAAGCCCCTCCGTGGGAGTATTTCTCGATGACCCGGAGCCGCGCATTGCCCTGGAGGCGGTCCGTGCGCTTCATGATGAGCTTCCTCCTCAGGATGGCAAACCCTTGGCGGCTCATCTCAACCGTCCGAACATGACGGAACCGTTTGTCTTTCGGGCGCTGCATGCTCATTACCGTCTTGGTCAAACCGAAAATGCCGCCGCCGTGGCCGCGTATGCGGCTCGCGCCGACGCGCCGGAGAAGATGCGCGTCGAGGCGTTGAAACTGCTTGGCCAGTGGGCCAAGCCGCCGCGCCGCGATCAGATCACCGGATTGACGCAGAATCTCGCTCCCCGCGATCCCAAAATCGCCGCCTTAGCGATACAGCGGTCGCTGGGCGGACTTTTCGCCGGATCGAACGCCGTGCGCCAACACGCGGCCAAAGTCGCCGCCGCGCTGGGCATCAAGGAAGTGTCCCCGGTACTGCACACACTCGCAGCCGATGATAAGCGGCCGTCGGCCGCTCGCATCGAGGCCTTGCGCGCGTTGGAATCGTTGCACGATAGCAACCTGGAAAAAGCGATGCGTTTTGCCCTCAAAGATGCCGATCCGCGCGTGCGTAGTGAAGGCCGACGTTTGCTATCGCGCAGCCATTCCGATGAGGCGCTGGCGGAATTGAGCCGCGTCTTGGCGAATGGCTCGATAATCGAGCGGCAGCAAGCCTTCGCCATCCTCGGCGACATGCAGGCTCCTCGCGCGGAAGCTGAGTTGGCCAAATGGCTCGACAAACTGCTGGCCGGCGAGGTCGCTCCCGAAACGCGGCTCGATTTGCTGGATGCCGCTGCACGTCATCCCACGGCGGTTATCAAGGAGAAAGTGCAACGCTATGAGACAACAGCAAACAAAAACGATCCACTAAATCTCTATCGTGACGTCCTGGTGGGCGGCGACGCCGAATCGGGCCGGCGCATCTTCCTGGGCAAGGCTGAAGTCTCGTGCTTGCGCTGTCACAAGGTCCAGGGCGTCGGCGGCGAGGTTGGTCCCGATCTCACCGGCATCGGCTCTCGGCAGAAACGCGATTACCTGCTTGAATCGATCGTCGCCCCGAACAAGCAGATCGCCAAGGGCTTCGAGACGCTGGTGTTGACGCTGAACAGCGGCAAGAGCGTGACCGGCGTGCTCAAATCGGAAGACGCCCGCGAGGTCCGGCTGATGACCGCCGAGGGCCAGTTGCTCGTCGTGCGCAAAGACGAGATCGATGAACGCGAAACGGGCAAATCGGCGATGCCGGAAGATGTGACAAAGTACCTGTCGCGCTCAGAGATTCGAGATTTGGTCGAGTTTTTGGCGGGATTGAAGTAGCAATCAAGCGGAAGACTGCTCCGCTTTGGGTTTTTCGCCTGGTAAGCGGAAGAAATCACTGACCAAACAGCGGAAGCCGGGGAGAACATCTTCGCCGGTGAGTTCTTGATTTTCCTCGGCAACGAACGCCTCTTTCCCAGGGCGATACACGGTTACATTCCGGGTTTCCGGATCGATCAGCCAGACCAGTTCGACTCCGTTGTGCAAATAATCCATAATTTTGCGCATTATTTTACCGATGCGCTCGTTCGGCGACATAACCTCGACAGCAAGCAGTGGAGGAACCTCTCCGTATTTCGGATGCAATTCCGCATAGGTGTTTGCATCTTCATAGTAGGCAATATCAGGACCACGAACCGTATCCGGATCCCGTTCCAAAATGACGCCAGAATCGTTGCTCGTGAGGTAGCCGCAACCACGCTCGAAGACGAAATTGCCCAGAATTCGGCCGATGTTGAAACATAGGACGCCGTGTGGTTTCTGAGGCGCGGGCAATTCAATCACCTCCCCTCGCACCAACTCGAACCATTTATCGGCTTGCTCCGGTTGGTGGACCCAATCGCAGAACTCTTCTGCCGTCATGAGTTTTTTTGTCGTGGTCGTGCCCATCGGCCCTCCTGGAATACTCGCGAGGGGAGTTGCATTTCGCGGAATCTTAACTTGCCAGCCGTTTCCGTGCCAGAGCGATCGCGCCATGTATCACTACTTCCTCGCCGAGCGCGGCTGGCACGATGTCCGTCAGACCAGCAAATGGTTTGAAAACGCGAGCAGAAACAATTTGACGTAGAGGCTCAAACAACAGCTTTTCTCCCAGAAGCGAGACACCGCCGCCAATGATGATGCGGCGCGGACATAGCAGGGTGATGACGTGACAGATCGCTTCCGCAAGGTACACGCAGGGCATTTCTATGAGAGCCCAAGCAAGGCGATCACCCTGGTTTCTCGCCTCGCCCAAGTGCTGTGTTGTTACACGATCAGCCTGGCCGCCAGCGAGACGGACAAAGAGAAGATCATGGTCCGGATTTCGGCGAGCAAATTGACGCGCCCGCTGTTCAATCGCCCAACCGGAAGCGACGGCCTCCAGAGGTGCATAGTCGGTTTCATTAATGTCCCTATCATCGTCGCTTACCAGTAGTCGTAGGTGCCCGAATTCCGCAGCTCCTCGCCCACATCCTCGGTAGATCTCACCGTTAATGATAAAGCCGCCGCCGATGCCCGAACCTATCGTGATATAAAAGATCGGCGATAACCCTTTTCCGGCTCCGTGGAGCGCCTCCGCCAAGCCCGCCACGTCCGCATCGTTGCCCAGCACCGCCGGCAAACCGACGACATCCGAAATCCAGTCCGCCAGGGGGTAATTGTCCCAGCCCTCGATTTGGTGCGATTTGATGACCGTGTGCGTGATATCATCCACCGGGCCGCCGAAACCGATCCCGACGCCCCGCAGCTGGCTGCGCTCGATCCCCGCCTTGGCGAGCAATTCCGGCACGGCGGCGATAATTTGCCGGCGGATGCCCTCCGGTCCGGCGGCGACATCGACGGCGCCGCGCCATAAACCGCGCAGTTTGCCATCATCGGGGCCGACGCCGAGCTGCAGCTTGGTGCCGCCGATTTCGATGCCTAAAAACATGCCGCACCATCACAGCGAGATGCGCTTGTGCAAGTTGTCCACAACCCAATGAAACGCCGTCAGGTGGATCGATTCGACAATACCCATGTCGTCGAGCGGCACATGGAAATTGTGATGAGCCAGCGTGCGCAGCTTGCCGCCGGAGAACCCGGTGCAGCCGAACGTCGTCAGGCCTTGGCGATTGGCCCACTCGACCGCCCGCAGAACGTTCGGACTGTTGCCCGAACCACTGATGGCGATAAGCAGATCGCCGGGACTGGCAAGATTTTTGAGCTGTTCGACGAAGATGCGCTCGAACCCCTCATCGTTGCCCCAGGCGAGGAGGTACGGCGTGTTATCGGTCAGGCTCAGAATGCGCACGCGCTTCTTGTTGTCGTTGTCGAAATCCTCGCGGCGTAGCGTGCCTTTGCCGATGTCCTCGCAGAAATGCGAGGCGTTGGAGCCGCTGCCGCCGTTGCCGCACACGAAGATGAATCGGCCGCGCTCGTAGCAGTCGTACATCAAATCGGCCAAGCGTTTGACCTCGGACGAATCGACGCGCAACAATTCCTGTCCGACGCGCTCCAAAAACGGCCGAACGTCAAGTTTGATTCCTAACATTTATTTGAACTCCCGATTGCTCGACGAGTGAACAGACGCACTTTTTCCCGCATCAGGTTACAATAGAAGGATAGTACATAGCAAGGGAAGCAAACCATGACCCGCGACTTGATTCTCGGCACGGCTGGACATATTGACCACGGCAAGACCTCGCTCGTTAAAGCGCTGACCGGCATCGACTGCGATCGTTTGCCGGAAGAGAAGGCGCGAGGCATCACCATCGATATCGGCTTCGCCATCCTCGATTTGCCGCCTTACCGTCTC